>Ga0070716_100000008_pt1 | contig 182956 bp, 160 predicted proteins | sample LARL112metaG_FD_71395 | JGI IMG/M metagenome (GOLD analysis project Ga0070716, IMG submission 71395) | Corn, switchgrass and miscanthus rhizosphere microbial communities from Kellogg Biological Station, Michigan, USA - LAR L11-2 metaG | ecosystem: Host-associated > Plants > Roots >... | reverse complement strand
GGGCGCGGCGGTAGAAGTTTGGTGCGGAGAAAGAACGTGCCCGGCGGCGCCAGCTCTGGCGAGCTTGCCGATACTGTATTCGTTGCCCCGGTTCGTCGTGCCTGCCTGGCCATCGGCGTGTTTCCCAATGGAAATTCTTTGAAGCTGTCGCGGAGAGTAGCACAGGCAAAAGCGCGAGTTCTATCAATACGGACAAAGTTCGACGGCGACACGCCCCGAAAGGCGCGGGCAGTTCGAGCGCGGGGTTCGCTTATCATGGTCATCTCTGGCGAGACCTTGACCGGCTAAGTCTGACAGTCCTGAACTGGAATCATTTTTTTCAATCGCGACGGCGTCATCGCCAGCAGACTATCGGCCACCGCGCGTCCGGCGCATCCCGGTGTTGCGGCAAAGCTTGCGATCGTTGCGGCCCGTCCTTTCGTACGGCGCAGAGATGCGCGCGCATGTTCCTCGGTGAGTCCGTAAGTCTTAAACAACGCCACGGCCTCATCAAACGTGAACGCAAGTTCTCCTTCGTCCACAACGCGCAGCATTTGCTTCGAGCGCAACCGCCACAAAGGCGCGGGCGGCAGACTGCGACAGGTGATCAGCAAATGCACGTCGGCGGGCAGCAGCGGCAGCAGCCGGCGAAAGAACGGCACCAGCCAATCAGCGTCATAAATAAGATGCAGATCCTCCAGCACTATCAAGAGCGGCTCGGCTTTGCCTTCGCTTAACTGAAAAACAATCGCTTCGGCCAGCAACGGAGTCTCGTCGCGCTTTAGTGTTTCCGCCAGATGCAGCAGGCCGCTTTTGTTAATCGAAGGCCGTTGCGGTCTCACGCTCGCCAAAAGGTATTCATAGAACACGCGCGGGTCGCTGTCCGCGGCGTCCACTTTGTACCAGGACACGGGTCGCCCGGCATTGCAGGCAAAGTCCGCCGCCAGCGTTGTCTTGCCGGTGCCGGCGCGCCCGTTAATGATTGTCGCGTTGTACGAGGCGAGATTCTTTTCCAGCAGTCTCAGCAAGCGCGACCGCGACACGCGCGGGAGCTCGTCGGGAACTACGATTTTTTCGTTGATTAGTTGTGCTTCGCCCTGGTTCATGTATTGCATCCCTGTGAGTTTTTTTGAGTTCTCCGGTCCCAGACAAGACATCTGGTTTGGGACGTGAGGAATTATCCCGAAAGACACTTGAGGAATTCTTGAGGTTTCGAATTTTCGCCGCTTTCTGCAAATAAACGTGCCCTGGGTGTCCCCCAGACGCCAAGCTCACTTTGACTTTAGGGCAATGGAAATCGCTCCTGAGAACCTGGCGCGAAGCCGCCAGGACGCAAAGAAATCCTTCAATTAACCGTCGCCGTCTTGACGCAGGTAATTGGCGGCAAGCCTTCGGTGATCATTGCCCACGAATCGCCGCCGTCTTTTGAGCCGAACAATTTTCCGCTGCGCGTGCCGAAGTAAAGCCCGGTGGGATCATTCGCGTCGGCTTTCATGTTGTCGCGCAAAATGGTTTCAAAAGCCTCCTCTTGCGGCAACCCCCTGGTCAACGGCTCCCACGATTCGCCGGCGTTGCGCGAGCGATAGACTCGCAGCTTTGCTTCCGGCGTGCAGCGAAACTCGTCGGACTCGATGGGGATCACGTAAACCGTGTTCACGTCGTGCGGATCGATCTCCAGGGCAAATCCAAAATCCGACGGCACACCGTTGCCGATGTCGTTCCACGAATCGCCGGCATCGTCGCTGCGATAGATTCCCCAATGATGCTGCAAAAACATTCGATCGGGATTCGAAGGATGGCTCACTACTTTGTGGACACACTGTCCAAATTCAGGAAACTGCTGGTCGGGCGGCATGAACTTCGCCCGAATTCCTTTGTTGCGTGGTTGCCAATTCTTGCCGCCATCTTCGGTGCGATAGACTCCGCCGGTTGAGATAGCGACCCATAATCTTTTCGGGTTCGATGGATCGGGAAGAATTGTGTGCAGGCAAAGCCCGCCGCCGCCGGGCATCCACTGCGTACGGTGAGGATGATCGAACAGGCCGCGCTCGAGCGCCCACGTTTCTCCCGCGTCGGTTGATTTGAACAGCGCGGCCGGCTCGACGCCACAGTAGAGCGCATCCGCTTGGTGCGGGTCCATTTCAATTTGCCAAATCTGCTTCAGCGAAACGTCGCTGCCCTCAGGAAACTTTATGTTGTAAGTTTCCGGGTCGCTCCAGGTCTTGCCAAAGTCATTTGACGAACTGAGAAATGATCCCCAGAACGAGCTGTTGACGGCTGCCCAAAGACGATTCCGTCCATTGCGCCCATCATGAGCGAGCGCATAGACGCTGCGTCCGGGAAAATACGGCCCGGCCACGTCCCAGTCTTTTCGCGCGCCATCGGATCGAAATAAAAATCCGCCTTTCATCGTGCCCACAAGTACGAGATTGTCGCCGCCCTTAACGTCGATCTGATTTGGTTCCGGCATTCCGAGGCCTCCGCTGTCTGAATTTCGAACTATGTTTCGCTTGAATTAACGATTGCTTTGGATTATACAGCGAGCTTTATCGCGCGCAAAAAACAAACACGCGATCATGCTGGCGCGCGAGCCCGAGGCCGGGTCCCAACCGGGCAGCCCGGCTGAGGTGGGACGGCGAGCGGGCGCCTTTTTTCAAAAATTCAGTTTCAAACAATGCCTGACCTTTCAAAGATTGTCGCGAACCTCGAGCAGCGTTACGGTTCTCCTCGTCAGCCCATTACCCGCGATCCGTTTGAGCTGATTCTGCTGGAGAACGTCGCCTATCTGGTGAGCGACGAGCGCCGGGAAAAAGCCTTCGCGGCGTTGCGCCGGCACGCCGGCGAGAAGCCGCATGAGATACTGGCTGCTTCAGACGAAGACATCAAGAAAGCGACAAGACTGGGAGGCATGCAGCCGGAAATGCGTGTCCGTAGATTGCGCGAGATTGCCTTGATTGCGATGAACGAATTTGACGGGGATTTGGGGCCCGCGCTGAAATTGCCGCTCACGAAAGCGATGCGAGCGCTGAGAAAGTTTCCCGGCATCGGCGAACCCAGCGCGGAAAAGATTTTGCTGTTCACGCGAAGCTATTCGGTTCTCGGTTTGGAGTCGAATGGACTGCGCGCGCTGCTGCGGCTGGGTTTTGGCGAAGAGAAAAAGAATTACACCGCGACCTATCGCGCTGTTCAGGAAGCGATAAAGGCTCAACTGAAGGAGGATTTCGACTGGTTAATCAAAGCGCACATTCTGCTTCGTCAGCATGGGAAAGAATTGTGCAAGACAAATCGACCACTGTGCAGCGAGTGCCCGCTAAGAAGGGATTGCGCGTATTTTAAACGCGTCATTCAGTAGCCCAATCGCGAGAGACGGCGGCATTCTTCGACTCGATCGCTTTTGTTTCAAACTCGCCTGTGCGAGCTTGTCTCTCCACGACCAAGCTCAACCCCATAATCAGATAAAAGATCATCACGACTTCCGAATCGCCCCAGTTGTAGTGGACCGCTCCGCTGAGCATGAAACCAATCAGCCCCCCGAGCGCACCCAGAACGATTCCGCGCTCGATCCAATGCTCCGGCGGCACGCGCCGCCGTAATCGCCACAGCATTTGCGCGTAGATTCCCATCAGAATTAACCAGACGATCAGCGCCGGCACGCCGCGTTCGAGCGCGATCTGCAAATAATCGGAATGCATGTGGCCCATCGGCAGACGGCCGTTGTCGAACAAGCCCCATTGGCGCCAATGCGCCTTAATCGAATCCATGCCGACGCCGGCCAGAAGATGGCGTGGATTGCTGGTGAGTAAATGAAATCCTTCGCGCCAAATTGTTTGACGCCAGGTGATCGAAGCGTCTTGCTGATCGAAAAACCCTACACTACGCTTCTGATGCAGAACGAATAATCCAGCGAGAACTAATGGGAGCGCGCAGGCGCCGACTATGATCAGCACCCGCCGGCGAAGACCAATCGCCCCGATCACGATTGCCGAAACCAGAAAAGCCAACCAGGATGCGCGGGTAACCGTCAGCACCAGCGCGGCGCCCATGCCGGCGATTGCCAGGGCCAGCAAAACGCCGTTGCGGTTCGCTTTACGCGGCATAGCAATAAAGAGTCCGAGCGCCAATGAAGCAATTAGCTGGAGCGCTTCGGCGTAAGTCGTCCAGTGTCCATAAAAGCCTTCAGCCCGCCAGTCTCGACCCTTCGTCCAGCGCTGAATTCCCAGCCGCTCTTCGGCGGTAGTGCCCGGGAGTAAGCGGCCGCGCGGCACCTCAACTATTGGCGTCCACTCAACCCGATAGATCTCGATCTTCGCAGGTGTTGCTTGCAAAGACGCATCCAACTCTGCGGCCAACTGGTCCGCGCTGCGCAACGGTCGTCCGTCGACCTCGAGCAACGTGTCGCCGGTAAAAATTGGCAAGGGAATGCGCTTCACCGGTCCATTTCCGGTTTTGCCGGAATCGAGATTTCTTAATTCCATGGCGGCAGCCAGAGGGCTTTGCGGGCTCACCTCATAAACCTTCACGCCGCGCCCGGCGGCATATTGGCCGAACGTGTACACGACATTGATCATGCATGATGCAACGAGCAGGAGAGCCAACGCGCGCAGCAAACGCCGGCAGCGAATGTTTTCCGCAAACAGGTAGACGATCGTGAATAGCGTCGCGGCGCGGAGCTTACCGATCGACACCATAGGTTCATACGAAAGAACCGACGAGATACCGGTAAGAATGAAAAAGCCGAGCATCGCATAATCAATCGGTGTGCGATCCACCGGCGGACGAGGCCAAATTGCTAATCGCAAAACCCAAAACAACAGACCCAGCAGCCAGGCAGTTTGGGTGGCGGCGATGGAATGCGGCGCCGCGAGCACGAAAAGAAACAGGGCCGCGACGATCGCGCGTTCGAGCCACTTGGCCAGTGGTCCAGTATTACTCTTGGAAGATTCGACTTTCGCGTTCACGGTTTTGCGTCAGGGTTGTTCAATGTGCCGCGAAGCGGCGTTAGCTACAGAACCGCTCGCGGTAGCGAGCGGGTAACGTTGCTCGCAAGACCCGCTTGCTACCGCAAGCGGTTCTGTACCGGTTCTCGGCTCGTATAGCTTTGTCCTGGCGCTGTCTTATACGGATCCGGCCTTTCATAAACGATGTCGAAATGTTTAGAATCACGATGCTCGGATTATATTCGACTCTGGTGGAAACCCACATGCGAAGACTGCTTTCCCTCCTGCTTCTTCTCTTAAGCGCGACCACTCTTGCGCCCGCGCAAGTGAAAACCGTCGCCCAATATATTGAACAAGTGAAAGCGCTTTCGGATCGTGCTGACGTTAAGGCCGCGAACGTTTACATCGATCGCAACCACGAAAGCATTCTGCGCGAATGGATCGCGATTACGGAAATCAACGCGCCTTCGGGACAGGAGCAGCAACGCGCGAAATATATCGAGAGTCTACTGCGCAAATATCACCTCGATGACGTTCATTACGATTCGGTCGGCAACCTAGTCGCGGTGCGCAAAGGTATCGGCCAGGGCCCGGTAATTGTTTTTGACGCGCACCTGGACACGGTCTTCCAACCCGGATTGCAAATCAAAGCAACTGTCCGCGATGGCAAGATTTACGCGCCCGGCATCGGCGACGACACGCGGAATGTTGAGGCACTGCTGGCGACAATTCGGGCGCTGAATGAAGCCAAAATCAAGACCAAAGGCGATTTGGTTTTCGTGTTCACCGTCGAAGAAGAGACGACTTTCAAGGGCGTGAACAATTTCGTAAGAGAGAATAAAGGCAAGATCGATCAGTACATCGCGCTTGACGGCGGCTATGAAGGATTCACTTACGCGGGCATCGGCATCAACTGGTATCGGCACCACTTCATCGGTCCGGGCGGCCACACGCGCTCGCGCACGCCACCATATTCCGCGACGCTGCCGCTCGCGCGCGCCATCGATCGCATATACCAATTGAGAGTACCGGCCAATCCGTCTTCGAATTTGAACATTGGCATGCTCGGCGGATCGGAGGTAGTGAACGCTAAAGCCTCCGACGCATGGTTCACCGTCGATCTGCGCTCAACCAGTAATGAAGTGATTGCGACTTTAGAAAAACAGATCAAGACGATTCTCGATGAAGAGGCCGCGCGGGTCGGCATGAAAGTAAGGACCGACGTCATCAGTGCTTCGACCGCCGCGGTGATTCCCGGTCATCGCGAATCGTATCTGGTGCGCATGGCCGAAGCCGTGCATCGTGTGATGGGATTCGATCCGCCGATCACGAATGCGGGATCGAATAATTCCAGCGCGGCCCTGCGCGAAGGCATCTCTTCGATCTCCACCGGCGCCGGCCCCTGCGACGGCGCCCACAGCCTCGCGGAGAACTGCGAAATCGAACCGCTCTACAAAGGGATCAAGAAGGTTCTGTTGTTAGAGGTGACGCTGGCGGGTGTTGAGTGAAGAGCAGCCGTTAGCTGCTCGGTGCCGAAGTTAACTCACGCAAGTCTTCGAAATAGCGACGGTGTGTACGCCGTACGGCCTTTTCGTCCGACGCCTCAAGTAGCACAACTTCGTTGTCTATACCGCTTACATTATTATTCAGTTCGAGGTCGAGCCGTGACTGCTCGGCTTTCTCTCGATCAGAATCGTTGAAGGTAGCGATTTTGACTATCTGTCCGCGATTGCGGTCATATTCAATTAGAAAAATCATCGTGGTTCCTTCAATTGTGGTGCAACCTCACCAAGGAGATTAAGCAGCTTAACTACGTTTGCCTTGCGGGAACTCAGCAAATCGCTGGCCTCTGCAATCTTGTGTTTCATTTCATCTGACATTGCTCCTAGCTGGCTAACTGACGCTAGAGTCAAGTGAAGATCGTTCTCAGCTGATTCCACGAGTATGATTTCATCCGATGCAGTCATGAGAAACAACAGAATGTCACCGCCCCCACCGCCATACTTTATTGTGGGGTCAACCACATCCGAAAGCTTTTCGGAAACCTCGGCCCACAGGTGCTGGAGAGCGGTCCGCACTTGTATCTCGATGAGTTTTCCCCCAGACTCCACGATAACATGAACAGCTCGATAACCATGACTTGGATGGTCACGTCGGTCGAACATGACCGACTTTGCGAACAAAGCCTTTAGGTCTGAAACAACGCTGTCCTGGGCGGCAATATCACTCACGATTACCCTACATCCAGCGATGTCCTGCATCTGACTTAACCTGAGACTCTCACGACTGAGCTTTTCCATGATCGATTTGGTGGATTTGGCACGCCTGCCGGTCGAGGCCAAACCGAGTTCGTCTCGAATCTGTCCAATGACATTCTCGTATGCTTCGGTGAACGAGCGCCTATAACTATCGAGCAATCGAAGATCATCATCACTAATATCACCCTTTCGCAGACGATCGCCCAACCGATCGATTTGGTTCTTGCTCAACTCGGACGGCGGAATCATTTTTTACGCTGATCAATCAAACTCGCGCGCGGGTTTCGCTTGTTTTGCTCCCACGCGGCCCGCAGCGATCTTCGCTCGCGAGTAATTCTCGCCTTTGATTGGCTCTCCGGCAATGCGACGCAACATCGCTATCTGTCCCACATGCGTCAACGCATCAGCGATTGGCCCCTGGAAGAGCCGCTCGCACGGCGCCGCCAGTTTGCGATTGGATGCAAGGTATTTGTCGAAGGCGTTCAGAGCAACGTGGAATCGTGCAATCTCTCTGTTCCACGGTCGCGGCTTCGAGTTATGCCACGTCTCCTTACCTTTGGCGATCGACAGGGCCCACTCGAGCAAGTCGCCCACGTGCGCCAGAATCTGCGCCGGCGTGCGCGTAGTTTCTGACGCCTTGAAAGTTGCGAACGAACCAGGCGCGCCGCGTACTGCCTTCGCGCCGCGGTAGGCCAGGGTGGCGACTGTGTGCCGCAGCATTTCTCGTTTCAAATCTGGATTGTTCATGAATTACTCCAAGCGATTTTGGTTTTGGGTGTCAAGTGCTCGTCGAGACGTTCACAGCCTTGCCCTGCCCCTTTACCCTTTGCCTTCTCTTCAATACGCATCCTCGGCACGCCACATCACCGGCAGAGTCTGCAAAATGATCTTTATGTCGAGCAGCAGCGACCAGTTTTCGATGTAGTACAAATCCATTCGCACCATCTCGTCAAACGGCAGACGGTTGCGCCCGGAGACTTGCCAAAGTCCGGTGATGCCCGGCTTCATGTCCAGCCGCTTGCGATGCCAAAGTTGATAGTTTTCAACTTCGTACGGAATCGGAGGCCGCGGACCAACGATGCTCATGTCGCCGCGCAAGACGTTAAAAAGCTGAGGCAGTTCGTCCAGACTCGTCTTCCGCAAAATTCTGCCTAGTGGCGTTATGCGCTCATCGGTCTGCAACTTAAAAACCGGGCGTTGGTCATCCCCTTGATTCGAATCATGCCGGCCGCCGATGTATGCGCGCTGATACTCGCGATGACGGCTGTCGTCAGTGCCGGCGTTCATCGTGCGAAATTTGTAAAAGAGAAAGACGCGGCCATCCATTCCTACGCGTTCCTGTTTGTAGAATGCCGGACCGCGAGAATCCAATTTAATCAGCAACGCAATCAGCAGCCACAACGGTGACAAGATCGCGACCGCCAGCAACGCAATGATGAGATCGGAAGCGCGTTTGACGATCCGCGCGCCACGCGATAATGGCGAGCGAAACAACGTGACCATCGGCAATGAGCCGACTTGATCGATCTCGGTCTTGCTCGGCAGACAATTCAACAGCGTCGGCGCAATGCGAAATTCGATACCGCGACGTCTTCCAGTTTGAATCATCACTTCAAACAGCGCTTCGCCCGGAACGTTTGGATCAGAAATGATCACTTCGTTCGCTCCTGATTCGCGAATTGCTTCGGGCAGATGCTTGAGATCGGCCACCACGGGCACGCCCTCGAAAGTTACAGGCGCCGACAAATCTATGGCCCCATTCTCGATTATGCCGATGACGCGATAGCCGAGTTCCGGCCGCGCGCGCATTTCCTGAATGCAGAGAGCCGCCTCCGGCCCCCGGCCGACGATCAAAGTAGGAATTAAATTGATGCCGCGACGCCGCACCAGAATCTGTCCGCCGCGCAATAGCATTCGCACCGCGCCCATGCCTGCAAGCGCCAACAGAAAATCGAGAAGGAAAAGTGCGCGCGAGTAAGAGAAGGTGCGATAAGCAACTCCGCCACGATACATGAAGGCCGCCGCCACGATCAGCAAAGAGCCAATGGCCGTGGCCTTGAAGATGCGCGCCATGTCTTCGACGAAAGAAAACTCGCCACGCACTCGATAGAGATCGTAATAGCGAAGCAGCAGCAAACGGATCGGTATTACCAGCGGTAACAACACCGCGTAAGGAGCAAATTCTCTTGTCCATGACAGATTGCCCTGCGACGTGCGATGAAGAATTGCTTCGTGATGGCGAAGATAGAACGCGGCGACAAATGAAAGCAGCACGAGCGCGATGTCGCAGAGCGCCAGTGAAGTTTTGACCAGCGGCACCACCCAACTCGGCGCGCGCGCGGAGGCGCGCACGGCACGGGCATCGAGAGCGAAACCTTTGGCGCGTTCAGCTTTCATTGTGTCGTCGCCGTTAAGTCGAGCCCATTGACCTGATGATAAACGATTATGAAACGCTTTCTTAAACGCAAAGGGCGCTGAGGATCTCGCAGAGGAACCTACTTGTATTTTTCCCTCCACACCCTCTGCGGAAAACTCTACGACCTCAGCGTTTAATTAGGCTTGCAAAATCAACTCCGCAATCTGTTCGCGCACGCTCGTCGCTTGGCGTAGACTCAGGCCGGACTTCTTCTCGACTGGCAGGGCCTTTATCTCCTGGCGCGAGCTCAGGCGCCGCAATCGCCCCTCGCGCACCAGCCCTTCATCAATCGCGGCCCACTCTCCGGCATAGACACTGGCCGCCGGCACGCCCAGCGCGGCGGCCTCGCGGTTCATCGTGCCTCCCGCGCTAATTACCAAGTCCGCGGCGGCGATCAGATTTGCGCCGTCGAGAGCTCCGCGCGGCATGATCACATTTGGCAACTTACGCGCTTCATATTCAACGCGCTGTGCGTCAGAACGTGGCAGCAGAATGATCTTCACAATCTTTCGAGAACTCAAATGCGCCAGCATCTCGTCGAACAATTCATTTTCAAAGCGATGATACAGCGCTTCGCGCGCCGGCGGACGGGCCACGACCAGCACATCTTCGCTCGCAACGCCGAGTCTCTGCAATGTTTTCGCGAACGTAGGATCCGTTATGAAGTCGGCGAGATAGACATCTTCTTTCGTGCCTTCGTAGCGTTTCACTTTTCGCATTGACGCGCCGTACTTGCGCAACTCCTGCGCGGGAAACGCCAGCGGCACAATTACGCACGAGGCCAGGCGAAAGGCCAGATGATTCGCCGGCTGATGCTCGTAATCCATCAACGTGACGCTTTTGATTCTCAGCGCTGAGGCGGCGGCAATCTGCGCGTAAGAGTTATGACTGACGGCCAAATCGAACCCCCGATCGCGCGCCCACTTTCGCAGGGCCGCCGCGCGTCCGATCAAGTTTCCTGCTTTGCCGGTGATCGATCCGCCGCCATGTGCGCCGATCACGTGCGGCGTCATGCCGGCCCTGGTCGCGAGTTCTACAGTCTGCGCAAAATCGCGGGCTGTGATCTCAACCTCATGACCGCGGGCAACAAACTCCGGAATCAGTGCGCGAAAGAAAGGCACGTGCGGCGAGTTGGCTAAGTCAATCCAAATTCGCATAAGCAGAGGAAGGGTAAATGGGGAAAGGGCAAAGGGTAAAGGACTGATTTGACCCTTACCCCTTCCCCTTTTCCCTTTGACCCTCCGCTTCTAACAGTCGCGCCAGCGCATAAGCCATCCACGCTTCTGACCAGCGCATATAAGGGACGCGCATCATGTGAAATCGTTGACGCTGGTAATAGAAAAACCCTCGCGGGTCACGGAGATTTTCGATGGCCCAGTGCGCGATCGTATCCGCGAGATCCATCGCGCCAGGAACGCGTCCGCGCAATTCAACCAAAGCAACGATCGCCGCTGCTGCCGAATGTGTGTCTGCTGGATAGAGACGGTCGGGATAATACTTCGCCCAACCGTTACTGAGAAAGAAACGTTCGCGCCAAAACTCGCAGCCGCGAATCAAAGCCGGTTCAAGTTCATCGCGCGCAGACTCGTAAGACTCGATAATCCGAGACAAGCTCGTCAGAATGAACGCAGTATGAAAGTTATCGCTCCATGATTGATAATCGTCAGCGCCATACGGCCATGAACCATTTTGTTGCTGGCGGCGAACCACACAGCGCGCTGCCCGCATCGCCATGTCGCCGAGACTCTCTTCGTTGGTGAGTTTGCCGACCGTCGCCAGGACTTCGGCGCCCAGCAGACTCGCATTGAAAACGCGCGTGCGATCCAGCGGCGAATAGCTAAAACAGATTTCATCTTTTGTCTCCTCAAATCGATTTAAATCATTGAGGATGAAGTCACAAACCGTCCTAGCAAGGCGAAGATGCTCCTGGTTATCGAGTGTTATTGAAGCTTCGATCAGCGCGCGTGCGGCGAACGCTGTCGGCACAATCGTCGGCGTGCCGCGCGGCGCAAAGAACGCGCGGCCTTGCCAGTCAAAGTTGTAACCCCAGGCGGCGCCGCGGAAACCTTTGAGACCCATGTCCACCAAATCGTCCAGCAGCTCGCGAGCTTCAATTTCATTCTCTTTTGTTGGATTGCGGCGGTAATCCGCAAGTGCCGCCAAGGCAAAGAGGGCGATGCTTTTGGAATTTCTTTCCGGCGGGATTCCAACGAGAGAACGAAGGTTAATGGGTGAGCGTTTATGAAGCTGCGTCCACGCGATACGCGCGACGCGAGAATGTCTTAAAGGCGTCGCTTGAAAAACCCGGCTGTTCAGAGCGTCGTAAGGATCGTAACCGGCAAGGTTATGGGCGCGGCACCACTTCCATAAATCACTGTGTGCGGTTTCCCGATCGATTATTTTTGACTGGCTCGCGATAGGATGTTTTTCTTCCTGCCTACTGCCTACTGCGTTGTTGTAACCGAAGTTTCGATCCTTCTCGGTGTCTCAACGAAACTTTCTTGCCACAGCTCGAAAGTCAAAAGCGTCCACAGCAGCTTGCGATGATTCGCGACTCCGTGTTCGTGCTGATCCTGAAGTTTTGCAACGTATTCGGGATTAAATAATCCGCCGCGACGCAAACGCTCGGCTGACAAAAGATCGCGCGCCAGCGGGCGCAGCTCAGCGTTCAGCCATTTCGCAAACGGCACTCCAAATCCTTTCTTGCCGCGCCGCCAAACGAACGATGGAACCAGCCCCTTCGCGGCGCGCTTCAAAATATATTTCGACGTGTAGCCATGAAGTTTGTAACGCGACGGCAGCGACGCCGCGAATTCGGCGACGCGCGGATCGAGATACGGCGCGCGCACTTCCAGACTGACAGCCATGCTGGCGCGATCGACTTTCGTCAGGATGTCTTCCGCCAGATAAAGTTGTGCATCCAGGCTCTGCATGCATTCAACTATGTCGTTTGAATCACACTCTGCGAACATACGCCGCGGGTCCCGATAGACATCGCCGTCACTCGATCTCTTCACCTCATCGGTCAACAGCGACTCCTGATCGCGAGGCGTGAACGATCCAAACCAGATGTGATGCCGCGCTACTTGGTCGTAATGCGAAGCGGTTATAAAGCGTCGCGCGCGGTAATCAAAAGAAAGATTCTTTGTCTTGACTGGTAAGCGGTTCACTACGGGTTCGATTACGCTACGTCGAATGACGCCCGGTACTCGAAGATAGGCGCGGGCCATGCGATGGCCGAAATACATTGGATAGCCGGCGAAGATCTCGTCACCACCATCGCCGCCCAGCGCAACCGTGACGTGTTTGCGCGTGAAGCGCGACAGCAAGTAAGTTGGAACAACGGAAGGATCGCTCATCGGCTCGTCCATCCAGGCGCCGATCTCGCTCACCAGGTTCGCGGCCAGACTGGCGCTGAATCGCTCTTCGTGATGATCCGTGCCCAGGAATTCCGCCACGCGGCGCGCGTATTGCGATTCGTCAAACGAACTTTCCGCGAAACCGATCGAAAACGTCTTGACTGTTTCCGACGAAGCACGCACGGCCAGGGCCGCGACCATCGAAGAGTCAATCCCACCTGACAGCAAAACGCCCAGCGGCACGTCGGACACCAGACGCATGCGCACCGAATCGGCCAGCAGCTCGCGTAGCGCCTCGGTGGCTTCCGCTACGCTCGGAATCGGTTCGCGCGTTTTGTAACTGAGCCGCCAGTAACGTTCGATTTTGATCTGACCTTCTTCAAGTGTCAGCGTATGCGCGGCCGGCAGTTTGTTGATGCCCTGGTAGATCGAAAGCGGCGCCGGCACGTAATCGAATGAGAGATATTGTCGCAGCGCATCAAGGTTCAGATTGGGTCGCACTGAAGGATGCGCGAGCAGGACTTTCGGCTCAGAGGCAAACAACAAAGTGCGATCGAATACACCCCAGTAAAGCGGTTTCTCGCCAAAACGATCGCGCGCGATGAACAAGCGCCGGCGTTTATCGTCCCACAGCGCGAACGCGAACATGCCGTTGAGGTGCTGGACCATCTCGCGCCCGTACTCTTCATAAAGGTGCGGCAGGATTTCGGTGTCCGAAGCGCTGCGAAAAGTGTGGCCGCGCGTTTCCAGGCCGGCGCGCAACTCGCGATAATTGTAAATCTCGCCGTTGAGGATAACCGCGATGCTGTGGTCTTCGTTGAAAGTCGGCTGCTCGCCGGTGATCAAATCGATGATCGCCAGCCGGCGCATTCCCAGCGCGATTCCATTGTCGAGGAGATAGCCTTCCGAATCCGGCCCGCGATGGACCATGCGCTCGCACATCGCGCGCAGCAACTCCTCAGCGCCTTGAGGCGGCGGCGTGCGAGGATCAAGATTGGCCCATCCGGTAATGCCGCACATAAGCGTTATTTCACCACAGAGGACACAGAGGAATACAAGAGCTTAAACGACAAATCTCTTAATGCCATCTTTCAAGTGGAGAGAATGAAAAGTTAATCAATAATCCAATTGGTTTGCCGCTGAGTTTAAGGTACGAAATAATCTGGGCCTGATGGATTGGAGCTAACGCTTCAATTGCCTTGAGTTCGACAACTACCGTATCTTCAACAACCAAATCGAGTCGATATCCAGCTTCCAGTTTGATTCCGTCATAAGCGACCGGCAATGGCACTTCACAGGCCACTTTCAAACCGCGCTTTATCAACTCATGTTTCAGGCAAGCTGAATAAGCGCTTTCCAACAAACCTGGACCGAGCGCCGAATGAACTTTCATTGCAGCATCCACGACAGCGCCGCTAATTTCATTCCGGTTCATTCTTTCTCTGTGTCCTCTGTGGTGAAATTGATCTTTTCCCGCACCGCATAGATCCGCTTCGCCTGCGACTCGTGATAAGTGCGCACCAGCATCTCGGCCAGCAAGCCCATCAAGAGGAATTGGATGCCGATGGCCAGCATCACGATAGTAATCAGCGGCAGCGGTGTCAGGATAAACGAAACGCCCTTCCAGAATTTCAAGACTGTGGCCCAGATGCCGGCAATGAATGAAAGCGCAATCGCCAACATGCCGAACGTGCCGAAAATATAGATCGGCTTCGTCTGATACGACGCCATGAATTTGATCGTCATTAGATCGAAGACCACTTTCAGCGTGCGCGACAAACCATATTTCGACTTACCCATTGTGCGCGCGTGATGCTCGACCGGAATCTCAGCCACGCGCGCGCCGGTCCATGATGCGTAGATGGGAATGAAACGATGCATCTCGCCATAAAGATGAACGTCGGCAAGTGATTCGCGCCGATAGGCTTTCAGCGAACAGCCATAATCATGCAGCGGCACGCCACCGATTTTCGAGATTAACCAATTGGCCATCATCGACGGAATCTTGCGAGTGATCAAAGGGTCCTTGCGGTTCTTACGCCAGCCGGAAACGACGTCGTAGCCCTCGTCGAGTTTGTCGAGCAGACGCGCAATGTCCGCGGGATCGTTTTGCAGATCCGCGTCCATGGGAATTAAGACTTCACCGCGCGCGGCATCGATGCCCGCCGCCATCGCCGGTGTCTGCCCGTAATTGCGACGCAGCGCGACCACCCGCACGCGCGAATCGACTCCCGCCAGCTCACGCAAGACACTCAGGCTTTCGTCGGTCGAGCCATCGTCGACGTAAATGATCTCCGCTGAACGGCCGAGCTGTTGCAACGCCTCGTTCAGCTTGGCGTGCAACGGTCGCAGGTTCGGTTCTTCGTTGAAAACGGGAAGAAAGATCGAAATTTCGGGCGCCGTGTCGTCGCGGAAACTCAATGCGCGTTCGTCGGTCAGGGTTTCGTCTTCTTCGTCGTAAAGTTTTCGCATTCAGTCGGTTCGTCGCGCGATGCAGATCGCCGAGACGCCAAAGGGCAGATTTGTGTGGCGCAGTATAGAACCTTCGGCGCCCAGGATGCGACCCAGCAGACCATTCAAAGCCCCCACGGTCAAATTGTTTTCCGACGCCGGACGAAAACCTGTCACGCGCATAATCAACCTGCCCAAAAGGATCGGCGCAAAGAAAGTAATGTTCGCATAAGTTGCACGATCGATGGTTAAGCCCGCTTGCTCAACAATGCGCTTGAGCTCACGCAGAGTGTATCTCCGGCGATGATGACTGATGTCGTCCTGCACGCCCCAGAGAAAATTGAACGCCGGCACGAAGAGTAAAGCATAGCCACCGGGGCGCAGCACCCGGCGCATTTCAGTCAAACCGGCCAAATCGTCATCGAGATGCTCCACGACATCAAGACCTGTCACCAGATCAAACGAAGCGTCTTCGAACGGCAGACTTTCCGCCGCGCCCTGTCTGACTTTTGACAACCCGCGCGCGAGACAAAATTCGAGTGCTTCCGGCGAGACATCGACTCCTTCGGCCACGCCAAACCTGGAAAGCATCTGCAGATTCGCGCCCGTGCCGCAGCCCACGTCAAGTATGCGCGGACGCAGCTTGCCGATTTTGCGGCAGACGTGTTCAACGAATCCTTCGATGATGCGCCGGCGGCCGATAAACCACCAGTGACTCTCCTCGACTTGATACATGATCGAGTAGGTGTGCTGCTGCATCTCGCGCGGAAGTGAGTTGACGTTGTTGACAGTGCTCGCCATTCTGGACGTTGCGGCTGTGCGCCTGATGTGCGGTAAGGCTTGGCCTTGCCGGTTTAATGTTTCTCTATTTCTAACCCGAGGCTGTGCCTCGCTTCGAGGCGCAGACTCCCTTAATGATAAAGGGATTTCACGAAAAGGCAGAGCCCTTCCGCGCATCGGGCCGCGAAGCCGGTCTTTCGCGAAACCACTCGACAAATTTCTCGATCCCTTCCTCGATCTGAGTCTGCGGATCATAGCCGAGCAATTTTCGCGCTCTCGAAATATCGGCGAATGTTTGAGGCACATCGCCCGGTTGCATTGGCTGCCAATCGATCTGCGCACGTCGGCCCAGCGCGTTTTCTAAAATCGAGATCAATTCGCGCAACTCAACCGTGCGCGATTCGCCGAGATTGATGATTTCGTATTTACTCGCGTCGTAATCAATCGCCGCGCGCACGCCGGCGATGACGTCGTCGATGTAAGTGTAATCGCGGCGCGTCGTGCCGTCGCCGAAGACCGGGATCGGTTTGCCCTCGCTGATCAGTTTCGCGAATTTATGAATTGCCAGGTCTGGCCGCTGCCGCGCACCGTAAACAGTGAAGAAGCGCAGGCAGACGATCCGCAGGTCGTACAAGTGTGCGTACGTGTGACAGAGCAATTCGGCCGCTGCCTTGGTCGCCGCGTACGGCGAAATAGGATTGAAGACGGGATCGTCTTCGCTGAACGGAACCTTCGCGTTGATGCCGTAAACCGAGGATGAAGATCCGAAAATGAATTGCCTGACGCTGCGCTTACGCGCCAGCTCAAGCAGATTCAGCGTGCCGTTAACATTTGTTTCAACGTAAAGCTGCGGTTCTTTTAAGGAAGGCCGCACGCCCGCGCGCGCCGCGAGATGCACGAGGCAATCAAAGTCTGTTTCGGAAAATATTCTCTCAAGGGCATGGCGATCGCGAATGTCAGCTTCGACAAGTTTGAATTTCTGATTTTCAAGATGAGTCCGGATATTCTCGCGCTTGATCGAGGGAGCATAAAAGTCGTTGAAGTCATCGACGATCGTGACTTGCGAATCACCTTCGCGCATCAACCGATCGACTAAGTGCGAGCCAATAAAACCGGCGCCGCCGGTGATGAGAATGCTTTGCATCATAGCTTTCAGCCCTCAGCACTCAGCACAAGATGATGTCAGCGATTTCCTTCTGATGGTTGATTGCTGAAAGCTGACGGCTACTTCCTCGCATAAATCCACAAATGCCAGCCCCAGCGCGAGGCCAGCGCCGATTCGATCGAGCGCGGCAGCAGTTTGCCGATGATCGGAATGAAGCGCTTGTTCAAGAAATAGCCGCGCAATTCAACTTCGCGAAAAGTTTTGAACAGCTCGCGTGCTTCGCGCCGCGAATAGACGCGCGCCAAAGGATTGCCCGCGCCGTCAGTGCTCTGGCTGAGAAATTCATCGGATGAGAGATAGCCGTTGGTGCTGGCCTTCAAAAGTTGAGCATGCTCGCGCAGTGATTCAATCGGCTCGCCGGTCAAGCGATGCACAACCTTGATTCCGCCCGGGCGCTTCAGCAATCGCGCGCCGGCACGCCGCAAGACGCGAATGCCGATGCGATAGTTGTAACTGTCGCGATGATACAGCATTACGATCGCGCGGCCATTCGGTCTCAAGACGCGATGAAGCTCACGCACCGCCCGGGCAGTGTCGGGAGTGTGATGCAAGACGCCGTGTGAATAAACCAAATCGAAAGACTCGTCGGCAAAATCCAGGTTCTCGGCATCGGCAACGTGAAACTCGCCGTGAAGATGATTGAGCTCGAAATTCTTTTCAGCTAATTCAATGGCCGCATCGGTGAGATCAACGCCGGTGTAAGCGGCGCCGGCTTTGGCAAATTGAGCGCCGTCAGTTCCCAAACCGCAGCCGATTTCCAATACGCGCAATCCATGTGCCGCCGCAAAGTCTGCGGCAATGGGAATATGCCACTCCTTCGTATATCGATGTTCCGCGACGCGTTCAAAAAATTCGCGCGTGCCCATTTCGGCGTCACTGAATTTCGTGCCACACGGATGCGCCTGCCAAAACGAACGGACGCGTTCTTTCAATTCCGCGTTCCCGTCGATAATCTTTTGAGTCGGACGAGACATCTGTTGTAGCAATCTGTCAGATAAGCAGTATAAACTGAAAGCTGGAGCGCGGGCATCCGTGCCTGCGACGAGCGCGCATTCTGCTCGCAGATTCCTATGATAACCATCCAAATCTCAGGCTATCTGACCGAATTCACCGGCGGGCGCGCCGAAATCGAACTGACCGGTTCGCCGAAAACTGTCGGTGAAGCGCTGAATCGGTTGTGGAGCGAGCATGTCGGCCTGCGCGATCGGGTCCTCACTGAGCAAGGTGAGGTTCGTCCCCACGTAAATGTTTTTGTCAACAGTGAGACTGTCCGACGCGATCAGGTCTTACAAACCACGCTCGCCGGCGACAGCGAGATTTGCATCATGCCGGCAGTAAGCGGTGGATGTTTAGAGTAACCACCCTGTTTAGACGGCGGACTTGTCCGCCGAGAGTCGCGCGGGACCAGTCCCGCGTCTAAACGATCACGCAATCTTTTTGTGAACTGCGCAAGAATCTTTACCGTATAAGGCCATCAACTATGTTCTGTCCAGGTTGCGGCTCCGAAGAACGCCAGGCAACACAGTTTTGCCGGGCCTGCGGAACCGACTTGCGAGCAGTGCGCATTAGTCTTGAACGCCCGGACTCGATCACCGCGGCAGCGGTTTCGGCTCGCGAAGACATTGGTCGCGCGGTTGCCGAAAAAATTCGCGAGGTCGAAGACGCGCACGAACTGAAGCAAGTCGCCGAAGATGTCCTGCCGCAAATAGAAAAATTTCTCGAGTCGTCTGAAGAAAAGCGTCTGCGGCGCGTGCGCGCCGGCGTAATCACGGCGGCCAGCGGGTTGGGAGCTGCCATACTCGGGTTAGTTATGTCGGCCGTCCTTCGCAATGCCGATATTGAAGCGGCCGTGTTAGTTTTCGGTCTTGGCACAGTCGCTTTTGCGATTGGTCTTGGCCTGCTGCTCAATGGCTTGCTATTCACGAAGCCCCGTAACCGGCTGGAAGATCATTCATCAGACGCCCGTGCGCAGAATCTGCTCGACGCTGGTTATCCGGCGCCGATGTTTAGGCCACCGACAACTTCGAATCTGTCCAGTGGTGCGGGCCCGTCGATTACTGAGCACACCACTCATCATTTGAAAACGGAACGCTGAAGATTTCATGGCCGTGATTCTGGAAGGCGGATGCCGCGTCTCGGATATGCGCGAAGGCGAGCCTTTGACCGAGGGCACTTTGCGCATTTGGAATCAGATCGGGCGGGCCACCGGGGCGCAGGCGATCTCGCTGCGGATAATGGAATTCGCGCCGGGCTTGTCGCCCGCGCTGCGGAATGAAGAGGGCGATGAAATTCTGTACCTGGTTGGCTCGGAGCGCGGAGATCCTGTCCGCGCTGAACTATTCGTCAATGGCAGCTCTTGTGACATCAGTTCCGATAGCGGCATCTACATTCGTCCGGGCGAAACTTTCTCGTTGGACAATCCGGGACCGCGTTCGATCGTGCTGATAAGCGCGCGATGTCCTGACCCCAATCGCCAACCTCAATTCGTCGATACCAAAACGATGGTGTCTGAATCGTCACCATTGGAGCGACCTCCGATAGTGCGCCTCTCCGATCGCCCGCCACAACCAACCGCGGATCGCTGGTATCGAGTGTTGGTTGACGACGAAGTCGGCAGCACGCAGGCAACCCAGTTTATCGGCTCGATTCCCCCTGGACGCGCTCCCGATCATTTCCACCAATACGAAGAAGTGCTTTTTATTTTACAAGGCCGCGGCCGCATGTGGGCCGGCGGAACTCAAAGTCCAATCGGGCCCGGCTCGTGCATTTATTTACCCAAAGGACAGGTGCACTGCGTCGAGAACACGGGCCACGATCATTTGCGCTTGTTGGGTGTTTTCTATCCTGCCGGGAGCCCGAGTGTGAGGTATGATGTCCAGCCTTCATAGACTTTAGCCTCAGCGATTGTGAGCGAATGCCGGCGATCCACTCCGCGAAATCACCCGAAGACGAGAGCTTCCAGAGAAAATTGCGTTATTACCGGCCGGTTGCTGTGGGACTGATCGCACTTGCCTTGATAGGTTCGTGCATACCACAGATTTCCCGTCGAGACGGTGATCCGGAAGTCTTCGTCACTGCGGCTCGTGCGCTATTGCGTGGCGGCGACATTTACAGTGTCGCAAGTCCGCACGGCCGCCTCTATTATTACCCTCCGTTTTTTGCTCTCTTGAATGTTCCGTTGATCCCTCTGCCGGTAGCAGTTCTGATTAGTTTATGGTGCGTCGTCTCAGTTGCTTTGCTGGGCTGGAGCATGGCGGCATTCTACGGAGGCATGACCGGCCGTCCTTTTTTTTCGCTTCCTGCTAAAACGCGTTGGACGGTGTGTTCGCTTTCAACTCTGCTGACCGTGCGCTTCACATTGCTTCATCTGCGCTTTGGCCAGACGAATATTTTCGTGCTCGCGCTGGTTGTGCTCGGCCTCACCTGGCTGACGCGAAAGCAGAAAATACGCTCAGGAATCGCCATCGGACTTTCAATGCTAATCAAGCTGACGACGTTGCCGTTTGGTTTGTGGTTTGCTACGCGGCGGGCCGGGAAAGTCATTGTCGGAATTACGCTGGGCGCTTTGATCGCCGTCGCAATGCCCGCCTTGATCTTAGGTTTGCGCAAGGACGCCGACGACCACATTGAATGGGTGAAGAGAGTTGCGCTCACTGATGCTCCCGGCACGGGAAACTGGTCCGGGATAGGTAATGTTTCGCTCAGGGCGCAGGCCGACCGATTGTTTCTGGACGTCGATGCTTTCTCTTACAGGGATCAGCCGTACCGCGCCACGATCGTTTCGCTGCCAAACGGAATCGTGCGCCTTATCGGTTACGTCCTGATGCTTGGAATAGGCTTGCTCATAGTTTGGTACGCGCTGCGATTTCGGAACTCTCCCAAACTCGTCTCGGAGTGGGGCGGTTTTGCTTTCGTCTTCACTTTGATTCCGAATTTTTCTCCGGTAACTGAAATTCCGCATCTCGTCCTTTTGATTCCGGCTTATCTTTACGTCGTTCATGTCTGGTATAGCCGGCTGACCACTGATCGGATTTTTCGCGGCCTGGTCGTGCTCTCATTCATCTTTTCATCGCTGACGACCAAGAGCCTTTGCGGCTTATTTATTAGTCAGGTCTTGACCGCGTGGGGCTTTATCAGCCTGGGAATGTTGTTTCTGTCCGCCGCGGTTTGGAGATCGGCTGTGTGCATTGATCGACAAGGCCTGACCGCTTCTCAAAGTGAGTTACGGGAAGTGCAAAGTCCCGCTGGTTCAGTCATGCTCATCTGATTACGAATGACGTCCAAACTTTTTCAGGAAATCATCGCTACATATCAGCGTCACGGTTGGCGTTTGCGCGCCGTGCTGCTGACACCTGAGACGCGCATGCTATTAGAGCCTGGCATGAGAGATTTTTTCGCCGCCGCCGAAATTCGTGAAGCCGAGTTTGATGGTTTGTGGTTCGCGCGTCCGTCGCACGCTGGCCGCGAAGCATGGGAGCTGCGCCTGGTTGCTGAACAGCCTTACGCGCTTTTTGAAGCGTTTGAGTCTGACGAAGACGAGGCAGAGCGCGTACAAGCTCGAGGTGAGATGGAAGCGCGCATGCGAGACTACACAACCACTCACTCCTGATCGGCTCGACAATAATTCAAAATCCGAAGTTTACGTTCGAGAGTGAGCCGGAAGAACGCCGTCTGAATCCTACTTACCGAGCTTTACTGGAATTTTGATCTGTTGGTTTCCGCGCGTAACAACTACTTCGACTATACTGTAAGGAATGCCGCGATGTACTCGCGCCACAAGCTCGTCGACGGTGCGAATCGGGACCTCGTCAATCGCGGTGATGATGTCGCCTTTTTGGATCCCGGCAAGCGCGGCCGGGCCACTGGAGTTGAAGTTATTCAACTGCACGCCATAAATCATGGTACCCGGGACGAGAACACGATGAGCATCGCTCGTATCGAAGCCAAGTCTGCCGAGACCTTGAGGACGGCTTCGGTAGGCGCGCTCGAGTTCCGCATATTCGGACCTTGAGACCGTGGTCAATTGCGCCTGTTTTGTTTCACCGTCGCGAATGTAAACGACATCAACTGTCTTGCCTGGCGGTGTTTCACGCAAAAGATCCATCATTGCATTTTCGTCTTTCACAGCCACGCCATTAAAAGTAGTAATTATGTCGCCACCGACCAGACCAGCGTTATCCGCGGGCGATCCGGGCGGTTCGACATCGCCAAATGTGACGCCACCGTTCGTGTTTGTGAAACCGTCGACGCCGACATAAGAACGCTCCTGGACTACAACGGGCGGAAAATGCCGGCCACCTTTCATCAGCGCACTCAATCCACCTCCGCCGGCAAAAAAAACTGCCATCGCGATCCAAACCCAGGTCATGCCTCGCAAGCGACGTCGGCGTCGACAGGGAAACGAGTCGGCCCTGGGCTGCATAAGGGGTGCGTCGAAGCCTGGTCCAAACGGAACCGTTCCCCGTCCGCGCGAGGCTGAGGCGGTGTTGGGGAAACGCACAGTCTCGGTGTATTCAGCCGGCCCTTCGCCCAGGCGCTGTCCGCACGAGCGGCAAAAGCGCATCTCGCCGGGCATGGGCGCGCCGCATTGCGGACAGACTTTCATCGGACCCTGATCGGCGTAATTCTGGCCGGTTCCATTGAGGTTTTGTTCAGATGGCATGACTTGAGTTCCAAAAATTAGAATGGAATCGTCGACCGCTGAGAACAATTATACGCCAATTCATCGACGCCGGTTGCGTGTAATTTGTCCGAGTCCTAAAGCCGACCGCAAGATTGGCATCACTCCCGATCGAGCCCTTGATTAGGCGCAGACTTCCGACACGTTTCGCCCTGAGTTTACGAATCCGGCGCGAGCAAGTATATTGCAGAGGCCCAATTGATCTTCGGACAAGAATCGTCAAGATATGGAAGTAACCAAGGCTCTGGCGGCTTTGCAGCCTCTTTACGGGAAAGACAACGTCGAGATTGTGACGCGAGATGGCCACCGCGTGCGCGGCATCGTTCGCAGCATGAAAACCACGCAGGCCCTGACCACCCCCAGCCTGAAGCTTGAACGCGCCGACGGCGAAATAATTAAGATTCCGTTTTCTGTGATCGTCGAGATTATCAACCATAATCCCACAGTCGGCAGCGCGGGCGCGTAAAGGTTGGGGGGACTCAACTGTTTGCATTCCCCTCTGCGCTCACGGTCCACTGCTTAATATTCGTCATGTTCGATCTAAATTCCATTGACTGGCAATCAACTCGTCATAAAGGCATTTTTGTGAACATTCTGCGTCGCGATGAACAAACCGGCGATGCGACCGTGTTGATTCGCATGGAACCCGGTTGCGGCTATCCCGCGCACCGACATGTTGGCATTGAAGAAGTTTTCATGCTGCAGGGCGGATATCGCGACCCGCGCGGTGAACTTCGCGCGGGCGAGTACATTATCAACGAAGCTGGTTCAGCCCATGCTCCCATCGCGCTCGACGGCAAAGACTGCATTATGCTCGCGGTTGCACACGGCGGTATTGAGCTACTTAAAAGGTGATCATGATTCTTATTGACCGGCACCTGATCGCCGGCCTCTGACCTCTGTACTTGGATGTCTCTCGAATTTGCGGTCCAGCACACTTGCGTTTTGCGCGCGCGCTATGCGGAAAAGCATCTGCGCGAGTGGGGCCGGTTGAGCAACCTGCACACGATTCTCACTACCGGCGACCAGAGCGCGCCCAGCCCGGACAAATTGAAATGGGTCGAAGATGCGGGCGCCGAGATCGAGCTGTTGCAAAGTGAAACTGTTGTCTGCCCAAATTGCCCCGCCTGTCTGCCGCCGAATATGGCGGGCGAAGGCGAAGCCGTCGGCTGTTTGGGGCGAATCAGCTATCCGATTGAAGCGCAGTTCGAAAAATTTCTTGCCGATCGCGTTCAGCTTGCTCTCGACACGCTCGATCAAGCCGATCAACCGCGGCTGTTGCGTATCCTCGTCGATCCGGAATCGCCTTTTGACGGCGAAGCGACAAAGGAATTGCGCCGCGTGACTACTTCGAGCGGACTGCGTTTCTTCGAATTACGTATTCCGATTAGTCTGGCGCGTGAAGGCGCGCGACTTACCACCGACAATGTCTTCGACGCGCTGGCCGGCTTTCGCTCGGAAGATTCCGAAATCACCAGCTACACGCGCGAGTTTCCTTTGTCAGCGACGGCTGACTATTACGACTTTCTCGATTTGATCTTGCGAAATGATCTAAGCGAATCCGAATCATCGCGCCTGCACGCGCGCAGCCGCAACTATGCCCAATTCCTGCGTTTGCTCTCGGCGCTCGAACGCGCCGAAGCGCTTGGCACGCGCGTGCTGATTGATTGAGACTTGTCCGCGCAGCCCTTTCTGTTTACCGCTAACTCGCTGATGTCCGCCGTTGAAAAAGATTTCGACAACCTCGCGCGGCTCGACAGTGACGGCTGGACCCAAAATAATCACTATCACGACTTTCTCCTCCGTCATGTTCCCTGGGATTGCCGAAACGCGCTGGAGATTGGTTGCGGCACGGGAGCATTCTCGCGACGGTTGGCGAAACTTGCGCAGCACGTTGTCGCTCTTGATCTTTCACCGGAGATGATTCAGGTCGCGCAATTTCGATCCAAACTGCTTCGGAATACTGAATTTCAGCGCGCTGATGTGATGAATTATCTGCCTGCTGTGAGTGTGCAGGAATTGCGGACGCAAAGCGAGCGATTTGACTGTATCGTGAGCATCGCCACGCTTCATCATCTCGAGCTGAGGGAAATATTGGCGCGGATGAAAGGAGCTCTGAGACCCAGAGGCGTGTTAATAGTCCTCGATCTTTTCGAAGCTAACCGAGACTTAACCAAACCTGAAGGCATGCTTGATGCGATTTCGAACCTGATTGCCATTGGCGTAAGCGGCTCCCTAAGACTGATTCATAACGGCCGCTTGAAGCCTCCTCCCGAAGTGCGCGCCGCGTGGGCCGCACATGAACGACACGATTCCTATCCAACGATGAGAGACATCCGAGCGCTCTGCGCGGAAATTTTGCCCGCCGCGAAAGTCAGGAAACACCTCTTGTGGCGCTACTCGATTGTATGGGAGAAACCGCTCCTGGACCGAGTCGAAGGCCGTTGGAACCTCGCTGAATGATGGACAGCACCCAGTTCATCAACACAAATAAGTAACAAATGAGGGCGGACAACGGCGCGGGAAGCGCAGACAACAAACCACGCGCAGTTCCCTGAATGTCGTATGAAAGAAGTGACTCACCGGTATTCCAATACGAATCAAATTGCCCCACTTTCTCATGACGTTACGAACCGAACTAATTCAAAGGAGATGACTGTTTATGTTCAAGCAATTCTTACTTGGAAGTGCCATCATTCTGACTTTTGCCATCGGAGTTTCGGCGCAGACTGATTGGAAGGGGTTTTATGCGGGCGGCAATGCCGGAGACACTCTGGGCAGAGCCACAGCGGATACCAGCACCGTTTTCAGTCCCACGGGTTACTTCGCCACTACCAGCGTGACGGCGATCGCCGCCGCGGGCAGGCAGCAACTGAGACCAAACGGCTTCACCGGCGGCGGTCAGGTCGGCTACAACGGTCAAAGCGGTAGTTGGGTCTACGGAGTCGAGGGTGATTTCGGAGCGATGCACCTGCGAAGCTCACAGAGCACCACCGCGGTTTATCCCTGCTGCTCACCAGCGGCTTTTACTGTTACTCAGTCGATCAAAACCAACTGGCTGCTCACCGCGCGCCCGCGTTTTGGATATACGAGCGGTCACGCCCTGTTTTATGCCACCGGCGGTCTGGCCGTGACCAAGTTGAATTACCAGGAAGTATTTACCGACACTTTTGCGACCGCGAGCGAGAGTGGCGGCTCGAACAAAAGCAAGTCTGGTTGGACTGGCGGCGGCGGGGTCGAATATCAACTGCCGAGCAACAAGCACTGGTCAGTAAAGGGGGAATACCTTTATGCGGACTTTGGCAGGGTGACGAACACCAGCACAAACCTGACAGCATTTACCCCTCCCGTCGCATTTCCTACGAGTGTTTTCACTCACAGCGTCAAACTGCACGCCCACATTCTGCGCGGGGGCATAAACTATCGCTGGTGATGCATCGGGCCAGTTTTAGAGAGCAAAACAAGAGGGCTCGGTAAGTTAAATCTACCGGGCCCTTTTTCTGTCGCATGCGACGATAATGATCGGAGCAGGGGAAATCGTCAGTCGTAAAATGAAAAGCCGCGGTAAGTCGTAAATCGTCATTTCCGAATAGAAGAAAGCGATCATCGCTCGCTGCCTGCGGCCGCCTGCTTACTTTCTTCTGGTTCAACTCGTCCCGCGTTCTGCCGGGCGATCATCCATTGCGGATAGAGCGCGCGCGGCGCAGTCGTCGCCGAGAGTCGTTCAACTTCCTCTGCCGAGAGTTCCACGTCCGCCGCCTTCAGATTGTCTTCTAACTGCGACATCTTGTTCGCGCCGATGATGATTGAAGTGACGCCTGACTGTGCGAGTAACCAGGCGAGCGCGACTTGCGCAATGCTCGCGCTTTTCTTTTTCGCTATCGCATCCAGCGCGTCGACGGCATCAAAGCCGCGTGCTTCGTCAATCGGCGGAAAGTCAAAACCGGTGCGACGTGCGCCTTCAGGATTGGGATTGTCGCGCCGGTACTTGCCCGAAAGAAATCCACCCGACAGCGGCGACCACGGCAAGACGCCGATACCTTCTTCACGGCAGAGCGGCAAAAGCTCGTCCTCGAGATCTCGCCCCACCAGAGAATAGTAGGCCTGCAACGAGACGAAGCCCGCCCAGTCTTTTGCTTGCGACAGCATCAGCGCTTTCATCAAATGACGCGCCGACCAATTCGAGCAGCCGACGTAACGGACCTTGCCCTCGCGCACAATATCCTCGAGCGCGCGCAGAGTTTCTTCCAAAGGAGTCAACACGTCCCAGCCGTGTACTTGATAAAGATCGACGTAATCAGAATCGAGTCGCCGCAAACTTTGCTCGATCGAAGAAAAGATGTGCTGTCGCGAGAGGCCGACGTTGTTGACATCGCCGGTGCCGGTCGTCGCGGCTTCGCTCATCGCGCTGCGAACTTTGGTCGCGATGAGGACTTTATCGCGCGCGACTCCCGAATTCTTCACCGCTTTGCCGGTGATAGTTTCGGATTCTCCGTATGAATAAACATCCGCCGTATCGAAAAAATTAATTCCCGCATCCAACGCGCGCGCTACCATGGCGTTCGCGCCAGCCTGATCGACGACCGCGATGTTGAAAAATTTCTCGCCGAAAGTCATCGTGCCGAGGCACAACTCGGAAACCTTCAGACCGGTGCGGCCCAGTAATCTGTATTTCATGATGGCTCCTTTTTAGTTAATCGTAAACCAATAACGTCTGAATCCCGAATCGCGGGGTAAGTGGGCCAGTTTGGTTGTGGTACGCGCATTTTGCGTGTGATTCACTGGCGGAGCGCCCGTGCCACTTTTAAAATTGATCCACTAATCGTGCGCGGGCGTTACGTTTTTTCATATTTGAGGTTTTTGATTGCTGATGCTTAGGTATTACGTCTAGAAATCCAGACGCATGCCGACGCGTATCTGGCGCGGACGTAAAGTCCGCGACGGCGCCAGAAAAGTGTCGACAAAATTTTGCCGCGAGTTGGACGAAGCGGCCGGTGAGAAGGCACTGAAATCAATGAACTCGCTGCCAAAACTGAACACGGTCTTGTTAAGCACGTTGTCGAATTCAATCACTGGACGCAGACGCATGTGCTCGCCGAGCTTGAATTCGCGCGAGACGTTGAGATCGAGAATGAACTGGCCGGGTCCGCGGCCGGCATTGCGCGGCAAGTTTCCCGATTCGCCGATCGTGGGCAACGAGAATTGATTCAGGATTGATGCATCGAGTGGTTGTCCGGGCCGGCGCCACTTCAGCGTCTTTGAATCGCCCGAAAAATTCGGCCGGTCATTGCTGATATCGTCCAGGTTTCGATCGTCGCCGCCTAAACCGATATTGAAAGGCGCGCCCGAGGCGAGGCGTAGAATCGGCGCGAAACGCAGGTTGCCAAACTTTCGCGGCGTCTCGAAGATCCCCGACAGAGCGAGCCGATGACGACGATCGAGCAGACTGCGCGCACGCTCGCTCCGGAAATCTCCGGGTACCAATGCGTCCGAAGTGTTCACGATGCCGTCGTCAATCAGACGCGACAACGTGTAAACCGCGCGAAACGAAAAGCCGGCGCCATTCTTTGCTCCGTGATAGCGCTGCCGCAATTCCAAAGTCAGTCCGTGATAGAAACTGTTGCCGGCGGGAATCAATTGTTCGATTTCAGTCTTGGAAGGATCGGGACGCAGATTGTTCAAAGCAGCGAGGGCTGTGTTTAGAGAATTTGTCGAAGAAATGCTATTGAGATTAATAACTGATACTCCCACACCGAATTCGGTCAGACGGCCGATCGCATTTGGATCGGTTGGATGCAGCGGATCGGCGAACCCAAGGACGAAGCGCACCAGATCACCCGGGTTCGTGCCGTTGTAAATCGCGCGCAGGCCGCCCGGCACATTGAGAAAGTTGGTGAAGTCGTGCGCGGCCAGATACTCGGTAAAGTTTTTGTATCCGGGCGGCAGCCGCGGTGCGTTCAAGTTGAATTCGCGCCACAGATGCGCGCCGCGGTTCCACGTGTAGTTTGCTTCGAAGACCAAACTGTCGCCGATTTGTCTTTCGATCCCGACGTTTGCCTGGTAACTCTCCGGAATGCGCAGATTCGGATCCAGACGGCGTGAGAATCCTGAATTGAGCGCGCCGAATTGCCTGACCAGAGGCGAATCGGCCGTCAGCGTTTGCGGAAAATGAAGATTCGCGGCGATGAATGCGCGACGCTGAGCGTCGTTCAAGGTTCTGTGCGTAATTAGATCGACCAGCGCATCTGTGTCCAGGAAAAGTTTCTGCGCCCCGAGCGTAAAATCGTCGATGGTGCGCAAAAGCGCGCGGTTGTAGAAAATCCCGGCGCCGCCACGAATCACCGTCTTGCCTGATTTGAAAGGATCGTAAGCAAATGCAACCCGCGGCCCAAGATTATTTAGATCGTGCACGATGCTCTCGTCTTCGAAACGCAAGCCATAACTGAGCATGAGGTTCGGTCTGAATCGCCATTCGTCCTGCGCAAAAAAGCCGAGATAGGTGTTGCGCTGCGTGGAAGTCGTCAGAAAATTCTGACGAAAGCGACTGGGAATGTTTGCCAGAAAGTCACCGGCGCTGTCGAAGCTCCAGGTGCCGGAAGCGTCGTTGAGATCGATAAACGTGGATTTGATGCGCTGAACGTCACCACCGAATTTCATCGAGTGCGCGCCGTGAAGGTAAGAGAAAATCTCCTGAATCTGAAAGCGAGTCTCGCGTCGATCGGTGGCGCCGCTGGTTGAGGTGCCCGCAGTTAACGTTCCCGAACTGAGAGCGAGCGAATCCTTGATGCTTACCAGCACGACCGGTCTCGTGACGCCGCCGATAGCTTCGACTGCCGGCTTCAGCCGCGAAAACTGAACGCGTGTTTGGGCGACAGCGCTGGCTGAAAAGACATAGTTGTCCGAATAAGCAATCGCGTCGGTATTGCGCGTCTTGCCGATCAACGCCTCGGCGAGCCGGTTGCCGCCGCCGAATTGTCGCAGATTGTGCAGCCGGCCTAACTGAAACAAAAACTCGCCGTTGTGTAAGTCGCTGAATTTATGATCGACCCGGGTCGTGAAGATGTGATTGCGTTGCGGCGTATTTACAAAACTCACGAACGGTGCAACTCCGTTGACGGCCTTCAACGCCGGCGCTGAAGGATTCTCGTCTCTTCTGGCGCCGAGATTCGTCGGCGCCGGCAGCAGAAACAGCGGATTCTGATCGACGGGAAGCAGTGCGTCGATCAGCGCGGAGTCCAGAAAAGTGTCGTATTCGTAAGAAGTGAAAAAGAAAGTTCGATCCCGGCCCCGATAAACTTTGGGGATGACGATCGGACCACTCAAAGTGAAGCCTGGATCATGTTCCTGCAACGGCAGACGCTTGAGACCGAGCGAATTGTTTTTCCAGGTATTTGCGTCCAGCGCCTCGTCGCGAAAAAAATAGAATGCCCGCCCGTGAAACTGGTTCGCGCCGCCCCGCGTGCGCAGATTCACGCGACCGCCCGAGGCGCGGCCATACTCAGCGGCGAATTGATTGCGAATGATCTGAACTTCCTCGACCGCTTCGATTGACGGCGCAAAGCGTTCACGCGCCGCGCGATCGTCGTTATTGTCCAATCCGTCGATCGTGATGTTGTTCGAGTAAGCCGGCCCGCCGGAAAGCGAAAAGACTCCCGCTTCTTCGGGAGTGCTTCGCGAACTGGTGCGATCCTGCGCGACGTCGCGAGTCGTAAGCGGCTCTTCGCTAACTCCGCCGAGGGTAAAGATCAAATCGAGCGGCGAGCGCGTGTTCACAGGCAGCGCTTCGATTTCTTTAGTGGTGATTGTCCCGCCGACGACGGTGCGCATGGTATCAACTTGAGGAACTTCACCAGCGCTGACAACGACGGTTGGCGTTGTGACCGTTGCCGGCTTGAGTGTGAAATCGAGCTGCACATTCTGCCCGGTAATGGTAACGAGTCCGATCTTTTCTTCCGCGGCAAAGTTTGTGAACGATGCCTTGATGTCGTACGTGCCCGGCTCCAGCTGAATCAACTTGTATCGCCCATCGCCGTCTGCAACTGCTGTGCGCGCGAGCGCGGTTCTTACCAGCGTCGCGGTAACGCTCGTGCCGGGAATCACTGCCCCATTCTGATCCGTGATCCGGCCGCTGATGTTGACGTTGTCGAGATCCTGCGCGAGGAACGGTCGCGACGCGACGCACAGCCAAACGATCGCCAGAGCCAGCAAAAAGGTGAATCTCCAGAAGTAAATCGGAGCGAGCATGATCGATGAGAGATCAGATTCGAAGAGAATCGAACGAATCTTAGGCGGCACACTCTAGCATCGGAACATTCTTTGTCAACCACACTTGCTACCGCTTGATTTTGCTAGCACGCGGAAATGTCGATGGGTCTTTTACGTAGCGGATCACGAGCGACGGGGTATTTCTCTTGACTTTTTGCGGGGGACTCAATATCTTCTTTGCTGCTCAGCAAGACGTTCGGCTCTCACGGCCTGTTCCATTCCTCGTATCAACATCCCGTGCCAAGCATTCTTGTTGTCCATGTCCTTTTAGAAAACACTTGTTTACTTAGTCGGTCAGTTGGGATTTCCTATATGGCTTCCGCCGACTCAAAAGAGACCTCCACGGGCGCCTTCAAGAAAGCGACCAAGACTCTGCTGTCCTTTTTCAAGCAGTATTGGGTTAGGGTCGTCATAATAGCAATCATAGGAATATACCTTGGGGAAAAACTAGATGACACCGAGTTCTGGATTCACGCCCGATACGAGGTCTACCAATCTTTGCAGAATCTATCCTGGCGCAAGCCACACCCGCAACGAACCGTTCTTGTTTTGATCGGCGATGACGAGTATTGGAAGGGAGAGCTCCAGTCCCGAGTTCCAATAAAGCGAGATTACTTAGCGAGGATAATCGATGCCTCTACGGCAGCAAATGCCGCTGCCATAGCTCTTGATTTCGACCTTAGGTCGCCATCGCCTGAAGGGAACCCGCGAGAGTTTCCTGAATATCAGCAGGAAACCAACAAGTTGATCGACGCAATAACAAACGCAGTTGCCTCTGGGAAAAGGGTCATACTACCGAAGACCATAAGTGATGAAGGTAATGGTAACTACGTTGTCGAGTCTGACATTTATGACCCGGCCCCATCTGGTTGGGGGAATGTGTTGACCGGATACCATGTTTTCGCGGACGACACTCGGCGCCTGCCACCAGTTCTTAAAACAAACACAGGACAACTGATCGATCCATTTTCTCTGGCTATAGCCAAGTCTGAGAACGCACCCTCCCTTGAGAACATCTCCGATTTCACTGCCACGCTTTACGCAGGATTTCTTCCAGCTAGAAAATTTCCCAGAGTAACTTCAACTGAACTGCTGAATAACCAGAAGAAAGGAGAACTTGCGAACAAGGTCGTCATCATAGGTGGCGTTTGGCATCAGCTAGGCTACCAACGCGGGCCAGAGGTTAATGCGTACGACACTCCGGTGGGCAACATTCCGGGGATCTTCATCCACGCAAATTATTTTGAAGCTCTCTGGGATTCGCGAATTTATAGAGTCTGGGAGGGATGGTACATGAGGATATCAGAATTCCTCTTAGCTCTCTTGGTTGCTTTACCATTTGCCCTCATCATCCAATCAAAAGTGAAACGGGCCGTAATTATTGCGTTGCCTTACTTGGTTATTGGAATCATTAGCTATGTATCACTAATCAACTTCGGCTGGTTCTTCGATCCCGTTATACCAGTTCTATCCGTTAGTGCTCATGGTGTCTTGGAGCAAGTGTTGCACTGGAGAGAGGCAGCAGCGAGAGTGTAGCCAAGTTAGCCGAAGCCTCACTCACCAGTTCGACAAGGAGTCTGATGCATGAGATCCATCCTTAGCGTTCTTGTTGCCGCAATGTCCCTTGCGTGTCTTGCATGCGCCGAAACCCGCAAGAATGAATCAAGTGAGCCAAAGATGGCCTCCACGCGAACGGACGTCGAGTTAGTCACGGACGTCAACACAAACCTTTACGGAAACGGACTTAAAGACGTACAGGTACGAGCGGTCAATGGTGAGGTAATACTCTGTGGTTATGTTGATAGTGCGATCCAAAAGCAACGTGCAGAGGAAATCGCGAGGACGACACCAGGTGTAATCAGAGTCAATAACTACGTTACCGTAGGTAAGAGACCGCCAGTTAATGCTAATAAGCCAGGTGGGCCGCGAGAAAAACCTTGCGATTTCTAGCCCTTGCCCCGGCAAGGGAACCCGTGATCTTTTCCAAAGTAGTTCAGCAATTAGAAAGGACTCCATGACAACGAAAATCGTAGTTGGATTTCTTATTGCCATTGTTACCAGTGTATCGGGGAATGCTGCGCACATAAGTGTGACCTCAAGATTCCTGATTGCTAATCCAACAAGAGGGACGCCGCAGAACCCGGTTAGACCGCCCACCATCCCGCCCCCTATCGTTCGCCCAGAAGTACGTATAGAACGTATAGAACCTACACAACCTATACAATCTATAGAACTTAAAAGAAGCGTGCCGGTCAACGCTAACAAGACAGGAGGTCCCCGTCTGACTGCCAATCGAGCGACACTGAAAAGTAATCAAGAGCGCGCAGTCAACGCGCCGGAGGATTTGCCATTCCCGCAAGTCAAGCTCAAGAGACTACAAGGTCGAACGGGCCAAGGGACCGTCAACGCGAACCAAGGGGGCCGCCATCGAAAAAGGGCAAACAGAAAAGGGGCCGCAAAAAAGGGCGGGCCTGTCAACGCCAACAAGACCGGCGGGCCCCGCTACAAGCCTGTCAACACCAACAACACGGGAGGGCCCCGCCACAAACCGCATAGGCGGTCGTAGATGAATTCAGTTGATGCGGGAAAGTCGCGAAGCTACCCTCCCCTCATCCGCGCGACCCGGCGCGGCGACGCACGGGCATCGAGCGGTTCACGCGGCTGATGGCTACCAGCGCGCCGGCTTCGGGTGGCGGCGGTTCGGTGAAGTGAGAAAATTCTTCGGCGTGCGATTGCAGGTATTGGAAAAAGCGTTCGAACTCGCGCTGCATCGCGTCCATCTTCTCACGCATGTTCAGAATGATTTCGACGCCGGCCAGGTTCACGCCCAAATCACGCGTCAGAGACAGAATGATTTCCAGCCGTTCGAGGTCGCTGTCGGTATAAAGACGCGTGTTGCCTTCTGATCGCGAAGGTTTCAAAAGTCCTTCGCGTTCGTACAGTCTCAGCGTCTGCGGATGGATCTCGAACTGCTCCGCCACGGCGCTGATCGTGAATGTCTTGGCTCGCTTGTTCATGATTCGTAAATCGTAAATGGTAAATCGTAAATAGTCTGCCTGATTCTAAGCCCGGCCTTTCGAAGTTTCTGTTCTCGATTCACGATTTACGATTCACTCGTTATTCCAGCCCCATCGCCACGCGCGGATTCTCTCCGTTCATCTGCGCATACTTTCTCAGCAACTCTTTCGTCTCTTCCGAAATTACTTTCGGTAGCACCACCTGCACTTCAACAAACTGATCTCCATGCGCGTTCGGGTCGCGCAACGAAGGCGCGCCGCGCCGGCGCAGACGGAATTTCTGTCCCGACTGTGTTCCTGGCGGAATGCGCAACTGCGCTTTACCGGTGACGGTCGGCACTTCGATCTTTGCGCCCAGCGCCGCTTCGGGAACGGTGATCGGAACGGTCACATGAATGTTGTCGCCTTTGCGCGTGAAATATTTGTGCCGGCCAACGTTGGTGATGATGTACAAGTCGCCGGGCGGCGCGCCCAGGCGCCCGCCTTCGCCTTTGGCCGGGATGCGCACGCGTGAACCGGTGTCGACGCCGGCGGGAATGCGCACCTTCACAGTTTCTGTTTTCGGCACGGTCCCTTTGCCTTTGCAGAGCGAGCAAGGCGCGCGCCGCTTGCCCGTGCCGCCGCAATCCGGACACTCCTGCGTAAAGCGCAAACGACCGCCGGCTCGCTGCACCTGGCCCGCTCCCTTGCAGGTCGAACACACCATCACCGGTCCGCCCGTATCGCCGGCGCCATTACAGCGCGAGCATTGCTCGGACCGATTGACGGTAATGTTCGTAGTGAGTCCGGTAATAGCTTCTTCGAAAGTGAGCGCGAGCGGCATTTCGATGTCCGCGCCCTTTTGCGGTTGCGGACGCGGCGGCTCGCGCTCGGCCTTGCCGCCAAAAAGATCGGCAAAGATGTCGCGGAAACTTGTGCTGCCGCCTCCGCCGCCCGCGGTCGTAGTCGTTCCCCAATCGAAACCGGAAAAATCGAACGGAGTCCCGCGCGTGTAGGTCGAGCCCGCGCCACTCGCGGCGGCATTCGCAAGATTGTCTGAATACTCGCCAAAGCGATCGTAGACGGTGCGCTTCTTTGGATCGGAGAGTACGTCGAACGCTTCGCTCATCTGCTTAAAGCGTTCTTCGGCTGATTTGTCACCGGGATTTACGTCAGGATGGTACTTTCGCGCCAGCCGCCGGTAAGCCTTCTTGATCTCTTCCGGCTTCGCATCGCGTTTGATGCCGAGGACTTTGTAATAGTCTTCTTTGGCCACTTACACAAAAGTGAATCGTAAAATCGCGATTCGTGAATAGACGGTCTGTCCGTTCGTCCTCCACTATTTACGATTTACGATTCACGATTTACGTCCTTACTTCACTTCTTCTCGTCGTCTACATCGACGTACTCAGCGTCGATGACATTGTCTTCACCGCTGGTCTGACCGGTCGAAGACGCCCCGGCCGCTGACGATTGCTCGGCCGTCTCGCCACCGGGAGTCGAAGCGGTCTGTTGATAAAGCGCTTCCGCCATTTTGTGCGAGACGGTCTGCAACGCATTGAACGCGTTGTTCATGCGCTCGACGCCGCCTTCTTCAATCGCTTTCTTCGCATCAGCGATCGCCGATTCAACTTCACCCGCCACGGCGCTGACCTTTTCGCGGTTCTCGTTGAGAGTCTTTTCCATCTGATAAATCAGACCGTCGAGACGATTGCGCGCTTCGATCTCTTCGCGCTTCTGAGCGTCGTCCGCCGAATGAGACTCAGCATCGCGCATCATCTTATCTATTTCGTCCTTGCTCAGACCGGACGAAGAAGTGATCGTGATCTTCTGTTCGCGGCCGGTGCCCATGTCTTTCGCCGATACATTCACGATGCCGTTGGCGTCGATGTCAAACGTGACTTCGATTTGCGGCATGCCGCGCGGCGCCGGGGGAATCCCGACCAGGTGGAACTTGCCGAGCGTGCGATTGTCCGCCGCCATGGGGCGCTCGCCTTGCAAGACATGTACTTCGACTGAAGTCTGATTGTCGGACGCAGTAGAAAATATCTCCGATTTACGCGTTGGAATCGTCGTGTTGCGTTCGATTAATTTTGTCGACACGCCGCCCAGGGTTTCGATGCCCAGACTGAGTGGCGTCACGTCCAGCAGCAGAATGTCCGTCTTCTCGCCGGCCAGTACGCCGGCCTGCACGGCGGCGCCCACAGCTACCACTTCATCGGGGTTAACGCTCTTGTTTGGCTCTTTGCCGAAAAAGTTCTTTACTATTTCCTGTACCTTTGGAATGCGGGTCGAGCCGCCCACCAGCACCACTTCATCGATCTTTTTCGCATCCAGCGCCGCATCCTTGAGTGCTAATTCGAGCGGCGGCGTCAGCCGTTTCAAGATTGGATCCACCAACTGCTCGAATCTCGCGCGCGTCAACTTCATCACCAGATGCTTCGGTCCGGATTGATCGGCGGTGATGAACGGCAGATTAACCTCGGTCTCCATCGTCGAAGACAACTCAATCTTCGCCTTTTCTGCAGCTTCCTTCAGACGCTGCAAAGCCATCTTGTCTTTCGAAAGATCGATTCCTTGATCGCGCTTGAACTCTTCAATGATCCATTCGATCAAGCGCTCGTCAATGTCGTCGCCACCAAGGTGCGTGTCGCCGTTGGTTGATTTGACTTCAACTACGCCCTCGCCAACCTCAAGAATTGAAATGTCGTAAGTGCCGCCGCCAAAGTCGAACACGGCGATGACTTCGTCTTTCTTCTTGTCGAGACCGTAAGCCAGGGCCGCGGCTGTCGGCTCGTTGACGATACGCATCACTTCCAGGCCCGCGATCTTTCCGGCGTCTTTAGTTGCTTGCCGCTGCGAGTCGTTGAAGTAAGCCGGAACGGTGATGACCGCTTTCTCGACTTTCTGTCCGAGATAATCCTCGGCCGACTGCTTCATCTTCTGGAGAATCATCGCCGAGATCTCCGGCGGGCTCCATTCCTTCCCGCCCGCCACGATGCGTACGTCGCCGCCGCTGCCTGTGCCCTGAACCTTGTATGGAACCTGCTTGATTTCCTCGCTTACTTCATTAAAGCGACGGCCCATGAATCGCTTGATGGAATAAATTGTGTTTTCGGGATTGGTTACCGCCTGTCGTTTGGCAACCTGACCGACCAACCGATTACCATCCTTGGTAAATGCGACCACGGAAGGAGTCGTGCGGCCGCCTTCCGAGTTTGTGATTACCGTCGGCTCGCCGCCTTCCATTACCGCGACGACAGAGTTCGTCGTTCCCAGATCAATTCCAATAATCTTGCTCATTTTTTCGATTACTCCAATTTGTCTTGTTTCCGCCGTCGCTAGCGCTCAGGACGGGTTGAATACAGGCTTAATATAATACCTGAGTGCGTCATTGTCAACTTTGAATGCGGTTGTTTTCGAGAGGCCGGAATGGCCTTTTCTATCATGCGGATAGCGCAATAGGAGTTCTTACCGCCGATCTTCGTTCATGAGCCGAGAGACAAAGAAAACATAGTGAACGCCAGAGAGGACGGCCAGTGCGAAGACCGCCGTGTACAGTGTGGGCAGGTAATAACCAGCGCCAATCCTGACGCGAGCTGCGAGCATGACGGCGGCCACTGAAACGATCTGAACTACCGTGCTCACCTTGCCGAGAAATGAAGGACGGAAATGCCGAAATCCGGTCACAATGTTAATTGCGGCGGCGCCGATAAGAATAAAGACGTCCCGGCTGATGACGGTAATGGTGACCCAAAACGGAATCGGAAGGTGCCGTGGCAGCGGAGTTGGAAACACTCCGCGCATTGAAAGCACCACGAACGACGTCACCAGCATTAGCTTGTCCGCGATCGGATCGAGAATTCGCCCCAGCTGGGACTGTTGGCGGAAGCGGCGTGCGAAAAGGCCGTCGAGCCCATCCGTGATTCCGGCGACCACAAAGATCACGAGCGCCCAGACAAATTTCTGATAGAAGAGCATGGATACGAAAACAGGAATCAGAACCATGCGAAAGATGGTCAAGAGATTTGGCAGGGTGATGATCCGCGAGGACATCAGAGCATTTTAGATTTCGACGGCCGATTTGCGATTGACGGCCCGTGTGGCTAAGTTACGACCATCAAATCGCACGAGTCGGAATGTTATTGCGCAGTTCCAACAGTGAAACTTCAGGCGGGCATCCGTAGCGAATCGGCAGAACGACTGTGCCGAGTCCCCGCGTCACATAGATCTGAGTATTACCTTGCCGGCCCAGTCCGCGCAGTAATCGCCGGCGTGGTCGACCTGAACGGCTCTTTTCGGGGCGTAACGTTACCTGGCCACCGTGGGTATGTCCGCTCAGGACCAGGTCAACCTGGGCCCGTGCCGCGCGGCGCAAAATGATCGGATTATGAGCGAGCAGCAATTTCATTTCGTCGTCACGCGAACCGGCCAGCGCGAGCGGCAGGTCTTCCAATCCGACCATCGTATCGTTTACGCCGGCGAGCCAGAAAGATTCTCCGCGCAAATCAACGCGCATTCCTTCGTTGACGAGTAGGTTGATTCCTTCGGCGCGAAATAGATCGGTGATTAGCGCGGCATCGGTCCAATGGTCGTGATTTCCCAGCACCGCATGTACGCCGTAACGCGCCCGCAGGCGCCCAACCACTTCGGCGCATGGCGCCGCATAACTTCGATCGTGAGAGATGTAGTCACCGGTCAGCGCTATCAGGTCTGGATGGAGATCGTTTGCAGCCTCGACGGCACGCTCTAAGTGTTTCGAGTTGGTTAAAGGGCCGTAGTGAAAATCTGAAAGGTGAACAATCCGCAGACCGTCGAGGTTTTTCGGTAAACGCCGCAGGTGAATGGGCTTACGCTCAATGACGAGCATGAAAGGCTCGGTCAGCGCGACCCGAGCCATCTGGCTCAAAGTCGATTTGATCGCCCGGAGCCGCGTAGGCTCCTGCTCAGCGAAGCGTTTTGGGCGACGGTCGCGTCTCCAACGTCCTGGAGTTGCCATTCGTGTCTAATTCTCGGGGGGGGAAATTATTGCTCGCCGCGTTATCCGGGCCGCATGCGCGCTACGATATCAAAGCGGGCGCATTATAATGTTCGCTGACGGATATCGCAACGAACGGTGGAAGAAAATTTCCTCGGACTCGATAACTTCTTATGCCACTGTAATTTCATCGGCCAAATAAACATCCTGGATTGCGTTCAGAAGCTGGACGCCCTCGCTCATCGGCCGTTGGAATGCTTTACGGCCTGAGATCAAGCCCATGCCACCGCCGCGCTTGTTAATCACTGCGGTGCGTACGGCCTCAGCCAGGTCGCTTGCGCCTTTTGATTCGCCGCCAGAATTTATCAGGCCGACGCGCCCCATGTAACCATTCGCAACCTGGTAGCGAACCAGATCGATCGGGTTATCCGACGTCAGTTTTTCGTAGACGAGCTTGCTGGTCTTCCCATACGACTTGCCGAGTTCTTTCTCGACCGCCATGTACCCGCCATTACGTTCGGGAAGTTTCTGCTTCACGATGTCGGCTTGAATCGTGACGCCCAGGTGATTCGCTTGACCGGTCAAGTCGGCGGATGCATGCATGTCACCTTCCGGAGTTTTGAATTTCGAGTTGCGGAGATAGCACCAGAGCACGCAGGCCATTCCGAGCTCGTGAGCGAGGGCGAACGCATTGGCGATCTCGGTGATTTGCCGGGTTGACTCGTCGGATCCGAAATAGATCGTCGCGCCTATGGCGACGGCGCCCAGGTTATGCGCCTCTTTGACGGTGCCGAACAAAACTTGATCAAATTTATTCGGCAGCGTCAATAATTCGTTGTGATTAATCTTAACGATGAAAGGAATTCTGTGCGCGTACCTGCGCGCGACTGAGCCGAGCACACCGAAGGTTGAAGCCACCGCGTTGCAACCGCCTTCGATTGCGAGCTTCACGATATTTTCGGGATCGAAATATTCCGGATTGGGTGCAAACGAAGCCCCGGCTGAATGTTCTATGCCCTGGTCGACCGGAAGAATTGAAACATAACCCTTGCCCGCCAACCGTCCGTTATTGAACAACGACTGTAAGGATCGGAGGACCGCGGGCGAACGATCCGACTGGGCCCAGACGCGATCGATAAAATCGGGCCCGGGTAGATGAAGCCGATCTTTCGCAATAGTCTTTGATTTGTGATCGAGAAGAGTCCGCGCCTGGTCGCCCAAGAGTTCTTCGATTCTATTTATTGTTGCACTGGAACGTTTCATTTCAGTAGCCATTTATTCGCCCTCCCAGACGTTAAGCCTCGCTCCCAGCGAGCCCTGTGACACGAGAGAAAATGATGCGAAACGAACGGAAATTATACCACACGGAGCGGTGGGGTTGGGCTCGGCGGGACCCGGTTGAGAGCCGCGCGCTTCTTCAATATTTCGGGATTGCCAAGGGCGATGTTCTTCGCTAGAATTCGCCTTGCTTCCTCGAAGTGGTCTTAGTCCCCCGGCTACACCACCTTGGTAATTACTGATGTTTTAACTCCGGGCCCTGCACAAAAATTTCCGCGGCTTGGTGAAAGGCTCTTAAATATTATGAAGTTCCCTCGCTCCTTATTTTCTCTCTTCCCGGTCATGGTGTGTCTGCTGCTCTCTTTTAACTCGGCCGCCGCCGGCGGTGACGAATGGCGCCCAGTGGATCCGGCCGAGTTGGCAATGAAGACGTCAGTCGTGGAAAAAGATGCTGACGCTGAGGCGCTTTTTTGGGAAGTGCGCGTTGACGACGCCGGAGAGACAGAACTGGTCTTTAATAATTACATCCGCATCAAGATCTTCACCGAGCGCGGGCGCGAATCGCAAAGCAAGATTGACATCATCCCGTTCCGCGTCAACGCGCGCATCAAAGATGTGTCGGGCCGGACCATCAAGCCTGATGGCTCGATCATCGAACTGAAGAAAGAGGACGTGTTCGAAAAGACCGTTGCTAAGGCTAACGGCCTCAAATTCAAAACCAAGACCTTCGCCATGCCCGGCGCCGAGCCCGGCGCGATTATCGAATACCGCTGGCGCGAGGTTTATCCGAACAGCTCCGCCAACTATAAGCGGCTCTATTTTCAGCGCGACATTCCGGTCGAGTCGATAAAATATTTCATCAAGCCTTCAACTAATATTGCTGGGGCCGAATCGCTGCGCTTCCAGCCCTTCGGCATGGATACGCCTCACTTCGTGAAAGAAAAAGACGGTTTTTACAGCACCGCGCTCACTAACGTGCCTGCCTACCATGAAGAGCCGCGCATGCCCCCCGAAGATGAAGTTCGCCGCTGGATACTTCTTTATTATTCAGCCGAGTCAAAGTCCGATCCGGAGAAGTACTGGAAAGAAAAAGGCAAGCAGATCTATGAAGGCACTAAAGGATTGATGAAGCCCAACGATGAGGTCAGGCAAAAAGCCGCCGCGCTCATCGCCGAGGCAACGACGCCGGAACAGAAGTTGGCACGGCTCTATGATTTTTGCCGCACACAAATCAAAAATCTAAGTGACGATGCTTCGGGTTTGACGCCCGAGGAGCGCGCCAAAGTGAAATCGAACAAATCGGCTGCTGAGACTCTCAAACGTGGGCAGGGCACCGATGGCGACATCAATTTCTTATTTGGCGCTCTCGCGATTGCCGCTGGTTTCGATGCGCGCGTGGCCCTGATGGGCAACCGCGGGGACACCTTTTTTAAGCCCGCCTTCGCCAATTCCTACTTCCTCAACCTGGCCGCGATTGCCGTGAAAGATGGCGACAACTGGCGGTTTTATGATCCGTCTGAGATGTATCTACCGGCCGGCATGCTGAACTGGCGAGCTGAGTCGGAGGAGGCTCTAATTTCCGATCCGAACGACGCGGTTTGGGCGCGCACACCCTTGTCGGCGCCCGAAAAGTCACTGGAGAAGCGTACGGCAAAACTCAAATTGAGTGAGGACGGAACGCTGGAAGGCGACGTGCAAATTGAGTACACGGGACACCTTGGGGCAGCCAAGAAAGAGTACAACGATGATGATTCGCAGGCCCAGCGCGAAGAAACTCTGCGCAACCTGATCAAGGGAGAGATGTCCACGGCCGAAGTCTCGGACGTCAAGATTGAGAACGTGCAAGACCCCAACAAGCCGTTCACTTATTCGTACCACGTGCGCGTGCCCGGCTACGCGCAACGAACCGGCAAACGTCTGTTCCTGCAACCCGCTTTTTTTGAGCATGGGCGGGGACCACTTTTCACGGCATCCGACCGTCGTTACAAGATCTACTTCGGTTATCCGTGGTCTGAGCAGGATGATGTTAAGATCGATTTGCCGGCCGGATTCGCGCTCGACAACGCCGATGCGCCAGCGTCAATTACGCCGGAGATGACCCAGCACATTTGTGGCGAGGAAATTAAGATAAGCATCAGCAATGGTAATCGCTTCTTGCTTTATCGTCGCACATTCTTCTTCGGCGGAGGCGGCAACATTCTGTTCCCAATTCAGAGCTATACTGCGCTCAAACAGCTCTTCGACGTCGTGCAAAAGTCGGACGAACATACGATCACACTAAAGCAGAGTGCGGCATCTTCCAACTGAAATGGCCACGGTCCTGGGAATTTGCCGGAGATATCGATGCTCGCGCGAACCATCGGAGTCTGGTCCAGTGATTCTGTTCGCCGCGATGCTTTGTGCAGCGGCGAGCCTTTTACGAATATCAGCGGTTTAAGAATTACTTCGATCTGCTTTAGGGAGGAATAAAGACCATGCCGGCACGCATATTCGGTTTTATCTTTACGATCATTCTCCTCGCTGCGGCCGCGTCAGCTTTCAGCGATGATGCCCCTGCCTGGATGCGACAAGCCGCGACTCTAACCTTGCCGGCATACGACAAAGACGTGCCGGCGGTGGTTTTGGTGGACGACGAAACGATTAGCATCAGCGACGATGGCCGCGTTAGCAAAGTCTATAATTACGCTGTGCGGGTCCTCCGTCGCGAAGGGCGCGCATACGCGGTCGCAAGGGTTGGATACATTCCGGACACGAGCAAGGTCAAGGAACTTCGGGCTTGGATCATTCGATCCAACGGCGACGTTAAGCGCTATGGCAAGGATGAGATTCTGGATATGGCCGGAGCGCCCAATGATGTCTATGACGAGTATCGAGTTAAAAGAATCTCGGCGGCCGATGAAGCCGACGCCGGAGTTGTGTTCGGCTATACCTACACCACCGAAGACCGCTCAGTTTTTAGCCAGGACGAATGGGCCTTTCAAAGTTCGATTCCCGTAGTCAGCTCGCGCTACACACTTTCGCTGCCCGCCGGGTGGCGCGCGGACAGTGTCGTCTTTAATCATCCAAAAATAGAACCGGCAGTCAGCGGCACAACTTATTCGTGGGAGTTGCGCAACCTGGACGCGATTCCGAAAGAGCCGCTCAGTCCCGCCCTGAGCAATCTCGTGGCTCGGCTGGCAGTCAGCTATTATCCGCCGTCTGTCGGACAGGCCAACATCAGAACCTTCGCGAATTGGTCTGATGTCGGAATCTGGATGAGTGAACTCGAGGATCCTCAGGTGATGATCGATGATCCGCTCGCCAGTAAAGCGCGTGAGCTAACCGCCAACTCAAAGACTGAATACGAAAAAATCCAGGCCATTGGTCACTATGTGCAGAAGATCCAATACATTTCGATTCAAACCGGCCTGGGTCGCGGCGGCGGCTATCGCCCGCATGCGTCTACGCAAGTGTTTGCAAAGTCTTACGGCGACTGTAAAGACAAAGCAAACCTGATGCGAGCAATGCTCAAGGTAGTCGGCATTAATGCCTTTCCAGTAAGCATCTATTCCGGTGATCCCGATTACGTGCGATCGGAATGGCCATCGCCGCAGCAATTCAATCACTGCATCATTGCCGTCAAAGTTAACGACGAGACGAAAGCGACCACGATCATTCAGGACTCGCGGCTCGGACGTTTGTTGATCTTCGATCCAACGGCGGAGGAAACGCCGGTCGGCGATCTGCCTTCGTATTTGCAGGGCAGCCTTGCTTTGATCGATTCGAAGGACAGCGATGCGCTCGTAAGAATGCCCGTGACTCCGCCGGAATCGAACCTTCTTGAGCGGCAAATCGAGGCAAATCTTGATGGTCAGGGAGCTTTGGTGGCCAGCATTCGGGAAAAAGCGAATGGCCAATGGGCGGCAGGTTACCGCAGCGTATTCCATAATGAGTCGCGCGCTGAGTACGTCAAGAGAATTGAAGGCTGGGTTACCGAGGGGGCGAGCGCGGCGAAGGTCAGCAAGATCGATCCTCACGATGACAGCGTCGAGGGTCGTTTCGATCTCGACATCGACTTTGTCGCCCCGGCATATGGCCAGTTAATGCAAAACCGGCTGCTCGTTTTCAAGCCGGCAATTGTCTCGCGGCGCGAGTTCCTTTCCCTGACTGACGCGAAACGCAAACATCCGGTGGTGCTCAGGTCAAACGCGTATTCCGAAACGGTGCGAGTGAAACTTCCGGCCGGGTTTGATGTGGACGAGATGCCCGATCCGGTGAAACTCGAAACTGCGTTTGGTTCCTATTCCACCAGCTACGAGACTAAAGACGGGCAGCTGGTTTTTACACGCAGGCTGGTGCAGCGCGCCACCACGATTCCAGTCGAACAGTACGATTCCGTGCGGAAGTTTTTCGAGCGCATTCGCGCGGCGGAACAGGCGCCGGTAGTTCTGACGAAGAAATAACAGCTATAAAATTTGTGAGGATTGATTATGAAAAATTTTCTTAATTCTTTTGGTTTGCGGTCACTCGCCGGTGCGCGGATTGGCTTCTTCCTGATTCTATTAGTCATCGGAATACTACCCGTTAACGCTCAACCGCCGGCCAGCAGTACGGATCGCGATCGCGGCCGCGTAATGCTTAAAACTATCAAAGATGATTTGAAGAAAAATTATTACGATCCGAGCTATCACGGCATGGACGTTGACGCGCGTTTCAGCACAGCCGACGAAAAGATCAAACAGGCCGCGTCGCTGGGACAGATACTCGGCATCATTGCTCAGGCTTTGATCGACCTGGAAGACTCGCACACCTTCTTTGTGCCGCCTGAGCGCTCTTATCAAACTGAATATGGCTGGCAGATGCAGATGATCGGAGACAAATGCTATGTCGTGGCGGTCAAACCCGGTAGTGACGCCGAAACCAAGGGACTCAGCCCGGGCGACGAAATTTACTCGATCGACGGAATTGGGCCAATCCGGGACAATATGTGGAAAATTCAATACATGTATCGCGCTCTGCGACCACGACCGGGAATGCGGCTCGTGGTGATCAAACCAGACGGAAAAGAACAACAACTCGATGTGCTGGCGAAAGTGCGCCAAGGCAAACGAGTCATGGATCTTACGGGAGCGGGCGGCGGAACGGATATCGCAGATCTCATTCGAGAGTCTGAAAATGAAAGTCGTTTGCACCGCCACCGCTATATCGAGCAGGGCGAAGATCTCTTCATCTGGAAAATGCCCGCGTTTGATCTATCAAAGGAAAAAGTTGACGACTTAGCGGACAAGTTCAGAAAACGGAAAGCGATGATCCTGGATCTCCGCGGTAACCATGGAGGATATGAAGAGACTCTGCTGCGACTCCTGGGCAATTTATTCGATCATGACGTCAAGGTCGGGGACTTGAAGAGACGAAAAGACGCCAAGCCGATGATCGCCAAGACCCGCGGCGATCACGTCTTCGATGGAAAGTTGATGGTACTCATCGATAGCGAATCTGGTTCGGCTGCTGAATTATTGGCCCGAGTTGTGCAGTTGGAAAAGCGTGGAACGGTCATTGGTGATCGCTCCGCGGGCGCTGTGATGAGGGCAAAGTCTTACGATCACGAGATCGGGGTTGACACCGTCGTTCCTTACAGCGTGAGTATTACCGATGCCGACATCGCAATGACCGATGGCAAGAGCCTCGAGCATATTGGTGTCACTCCTGATGAAATTAAGATTCCGTCCGCCGCAGATTTGGCCGCGCGACGCGATCCGGTGCTCGCCTATGCGGCTTCGCTGCTGGGTGTTAACTTAACGCCGGATAAGGCCGGTGCTCTGTTCCCAATCGAGTGGAAGAAATAAGTTTTGGATCAATTTGAAAGGTGGCACGCGCGTCCCGTGAATCGCGCGCAAGATGTGCGTGCCACAACCAAACTGACCCAATGCCGTTTTTCGAAGTTCGGTTTATTCGGCTCCCGCGGCCAGGACTTCTGCCTTTAGTTTTCCCTGCAAAGACGATCGCCAGGCGGTTTCAATTTCCGCCACGTCCAACTGAATTACCTCTTCACCATCGCTTTCAATTCTCAGGCGATCCGAACCGACGTTGCCCAAGAGAGTCATCGGACAACCGGCCGCGGCCACAATCTCTTCGATGTCGCCAAGCGCTGATTCGTCAAAGCTCACGATAATCCGCGAAGGTGTTTCACCGAACAGCCGCGTGGCGAGATCGTATTCGCCGGTCAAGTCGATGTCGGCGCCCATGGCCACGCCGTTAAGCGATGAGAAGCAACACTCCGCGAGGGCCACTGCCAGTCCGCCATCCGAACAATCGTGAGCCGAGCGCAGCAATCCTGCTTCGGCCGCCCGCAAACAAGCGGTTTGCACGGCGCATTCTGCTTCGAGATCAATTGAGGGCACGCGGCCGGTCCTAATTATTTCAGCCGTGGTTTGACCTCCCACGATTGCTCTGTATTCAGTAATCGATAGATCGTCTTGCGTGGCGCCAAGCAGCGCGATGAAGTCTCCCGGATTCTTGAAGCCGGGTTGCACGACGCGCTTGACATCTTCGATCAATCCGAGCATGCCAATGACCGGCGTCGGCAAAATGCCGCGGCCTTCGGTTTCGTTATAAAACGAAACGTTCCCGGAAACGACCGGCGTGTTGAATGCTTTGCAGGCCTCGGCCATGCCGTCGACAACTTCCGAAAACGACCACATCACTTCAGGACGCTCGGGCGAAGCGAAGTTCAAGCAGTTAGTGATCGCGATCGGTTGCGCTCCTGCGCAGACAACATTGCGCGCCGCTTCAGCGACAACAAGTTTTGCGCCTTCACGTGGATTCGCGGCGCAATAGCGACCGTTGCCGTCGAGCGCGATCGCCAGCGCCCGCCGTGTTTCCTTGATGCGCACGACGGCCGCATCCGCGCCCGGCAGGACTACGGTATTCGTGCGCACCATATGATCGTACTGGCGATAAACCCATTCTTTGGAAGCGAGGTTGGGCGAGGCGAGCAAGCGAAGCAGCGTCTGGTCGTAATCCTGTCTGTCGTCGGTCGTCAGTCGTCCGTTGTTCTCGCCTTGACCGGGACTTGAGTCTTGATCTTTACCCCTGACCCCTGACTCCTGACCCCGAGCGGCCCATGAAATCGGCCGCTCATAAACCGGCGCTTCATCAGTCAACGCTTTCACCGGCACGTCGCAGACGACTTCGCCATTGTGCGTCACGCGCATCCGGCCATCGTCATGCACCTGGCCGATTACGACAGCGTCAAGATCCCACTTGCGAAAAATGTCGGCGACTTCTCGTTCACGGCCTTTGTGCGCGACGATCAGCATGCGCTCCTGCGATTCGGAAAGCAGCATTTCGTACGCGGTCATCTCTGTTTCACGCTGCGGTACCAGTGACAAATCGATCTCGATCCCGGTCTCTGCACGGGCCGCCATTTCACAGGTCGAACAAGTCAACCCCGCCGCGCCCATGTCCTGGATTCCGGCGATCGCGCCGCTGCGCATCGCTTCCAGACATGCTTCCAACAAAAGTTTTTCGAGAAAAGGATCGCCGACCTGCACCGTCGGCCGCTTCTCAAGCGCTGCTTCGTCAAATTCCGCCGACGCCATGGTCGCGCCGTGAATACCGTCACGTCCGGTTTTCGCGCCAACATACAAAACCGGATTGCCCACCCCTGTCGCTTTCCCAAAAAAGATCTGGTCTTTGCGCACCAGCCCGAGTGCAAAGGCGTTGACCAGCGGGTTGAGCGCATATGCGTCGTCAAAAGCAACTTCACCGCCAACAGTTGGCACGCCGAAAGCATTACCATAATGCGCGATGCCGGCGACGACTCCGGCCAACAGCGAGCGATTGCGCCGGCCGTTTTGGGGATCGTCCAAAGAACCAAAACGCAAACTGTTCAGCGCCGCAATTGGGCGCGCGCCCATGGTGAAAATGTCGCGCAAGATTCCGCCGACGCCGGTGGCCGCGCCCTGAAACGGCTCGATGAAACTCGGATGATTGTGTGACTCGATTTTAAATGCGGCGCACCATCCGTCGCCGATATCGACGACGCCGGCGTTCTCGCCTGGCGGCACGATGACCCGTTCACCGGAGGTCGGCAAACGCTTCAAATGAATTCGCGAAGACTTATAAGAACAATGCTCGGACCACATCACCGAAAACACGCCAAGCTCGACGAGATTCGGCTCGCGTCCGAGCAACTCTTTGATATGCGCGAATTCTTCCGGAGAGAGATTGTGAGCGGCGATTGTTTCGGCGGTGATTGATTCCATGGAACAGTAAGCAGAGGGCCGCAACGCAGAAGGCAGAGAAGCGTTTGCTGCTTACTGCCTACTGCTTACTGCCAACTGCCTTGTCGATTGCGCTGCGCAACTCGGCGGGTTTGATTTTGCCGAAATGCTTGAATACAACCTTGCCGTCTTTGTCGTACAGAAACGTTGCCGGCATATCACCTTGCCAGGTCGGATCGACAAAATGAATCGCCGTTTCAGGGTCCTTTTCATTCAAGAGCACAACCGGCATTGCGGCTTTCATCTCTTTAAGAAACGGCTCGACCTTGGTCCGTATGTCTTCCACTTCGTCCAGCGACACGGCCACAAAATTGAGGCCCTTGGCGCGATAGTCGTTATCGATCTTGACCAGGTCAGGAAACTCTTCGCGGCAACCGTCGCACCATGTGGCCCAAAAATTAACGAGCAGCGGGCGGGTGTCCTTTGGATCTCTTTCCAGAAGTTTCTTCAAACCGTCGAGATCGATCTGGCGAATGTCGCTGACTGAGTCACCAGGAGGTTTCGCAGTGTTTGCAAATTGTAATTGGGCGAACACCGCGAAACCTGAGCCAAGAAACGCGGCCAGGCCGACAAAGGCGATTCCTAAACGTCTAACCATTCGCTGTTTTGACTCCACCAACTACGATGCACGCTTAATCGAACAACCGAACGCCGCGCCACCGGTCTTGCTCACCGGCTTGCCAGCCAGCAGCTCGTCGAGCGCGTCACGCAGATCGTTTGACGTGACATTCTCGATCTTCAGCGAGTTGTCGATGCGCCCGTGATAGACCAACTTGTTGTTGGCGTCGAGCACATAAGCCTCCGGCGTGTGACCGGCGCCCAATCGATCGGCGATCTTGTTACCGTCGTCTTTGAGAATGGTAAAGGTCAGATGTTTCTCGAGCGCATGCGACTTAACTTCGGAAACCGGCTCAGTCACATTCGAGTTGATACCGATTACGGTGATGCCTTTTGCTTTGTAATCCTGGGACAGTTTTTCCATGCGCTCGTTGTAGCCATTCGAGATTGGACAACGGGTGGCAATGAAGATCAAGACCGCGCCGTTTTTGCCTCGCAGCGAACTGAGCGAATGCGATGCGCCGTCCGCGTCGGGAAGCTTGAAGTCGTCAATGGTGGAGCCGATTGGCGGCGCCATCAGGGCGTTGTCGTCATTGCGCCCGCTACCGGCGATTGCGGTAAACGCGATGATCAGAGACACCGCGAGAATAACTGTAAATGCGTACTGCTTTCGCATGTCGATGAACTCCTTTCAGGTCGTCCTGGATTGAGACGCCAGATTAGCAGTCACCGGTTGCCGCTGGCAAGTGCGCGTTGCAAAAAGAAAATGAAGGACGAATGCCGGCTTTAATTCTTATTTTGCTAAGGCGTGTATTCGGCGTTGCTGTGGGTTATCAGCGACTCACCGACGGGTTCGATTGCTCTTTGTGAGGGAGGTCAGCAGGAGAACGCCGGTGAGCATAAAGGTTACCAGCGCGGACAGCAGACAGTATTGGCAGAAGTGATGAATCACGAAAGCCTGCAGATACAACAGCCAGAGCGTCGTCAGGAACATGATCGCCACCATGATCTTGAGCAGCAACAAAGCGAATTGGTAATGAAAGGCGGCCAGCGTTGCCAGACTGAAAACAGCGAAATAAGCGAATGCGCCGATTGCCGCCAGCGGAATAGATCCGATGTGCGAGTAGGGGCTGCTCAGCACTTCTGAGCAACCGGAAACGATCGTGCAGCGAAGACTTTGCCCGGTGAGATGTTCGACTGTCAGGTAGATCGCGTCGGCGAGACCCACCAGAGCCAGCATCGCCGCTATCAGGTAAGGCCGGGCGATCTTCTCAGTTCGGCTACCATCAGCCAACGACGCAGCGCTCATGACGGTGGCGCCCCACTCAAGGCTTTATTAATGACGTCGCGAAGACCTTCTTGCGTGTACAGCTCGAACTTTACAGAGTTGCCGTTGACGAAGACAGTCGGCGTGCCGTTGACGCCGAGTGCATGGCCGCGAATGCCATCCAGAGTGATGCGCTTGCTGACGCCGTCGCCGTCGAGATCCCGGGTGAAGCGATCCGTATCCAGTCCCATCTCTTTGGCGTAATCGACAAAGACGGCCTTGACGTCTTTCGCATCGGTCCAGGTGCTCTGGTTTTCGTAAAGCTTGTCATGCATTTCCCAAAAGCGATCTTGCAGACCGGCCGCCTCGGCTGCCTGAGCCGCCAGCACCGCATGGGCGTGCGGAGGTTGCAAAGGAAATTCGCGAAACACGACCTGCAGACGCGGGCCGAATTCGTCCTCGGTCTTCCTTAACTCCTTGTAAAAAACTCCGCATGACGGACACTGAAAGTCGCCAAACTCTTCGAGCGTGACCTTCGCATCCGCGTTGCCGCGCACGTGGGGCGGTTGCGCGCCCGGCGGATCGTTTTTTGAGTTAGCATTGATGTTTGATGGCCGTGAAGATCGAACCAGCACCACGGTAACGCCCAGCGCTGCGACGAGGATTGTCGCGATAATGACAAACGGCAGATAACGTTTCATTAGATCTGTTCAAGCGGGCAGTAGCCCGCCACTAAACAAGCGCAATGACGGCGTGCCAGGTCCGGCTTCCAAGAATTACCGCACTCTTACTCGACCGTGTAATTAATCGTCTGGTCCAGAACGCCGTTAACATAGACATCGACGCGATAGTCGCCTTTGGGCCAGTCCTTGGTATACGTGAGATGGGCGTGAACGAGGTCCTCGTTCGGCTCGGTCTCATAATCAATCGCTTTTATCTGATCGTTCTTAGTATATCCGGTCACGTTCTGAGCTACCCAAACGAATCTGATTTTGGTCCCTGCTTTTGCCTTGTTGAGATTGATCACACAGTGAACCACGCGATCGGAAGACTCGAAACTGGACGTCGAGTCGCCGGGTTTGCCGTTATCGTCTTTCGCCATGTGAACCTGATCGACATAGATTTCAGCATTGGCAGGCCGGTTGACCTTTGGAGCATTGCTGTTGCTGTTGTTACTGGTATTGCAGGCAAATATTGCAAACAGAAGCATGCCTGTCGCCAGCCAGCTTGAATTGAGTTTCATTTTCGATTGTCCTTTCGTTTCTGATCGAACAAGTCTTTCTTCCAGTGAGACGTTTTCAGCAATTACGCGGCGGCCGCCAGTATTCCCGCCAGCGAGCTAAAGACAATACGTCCGTCGCTGGAACCGAGCAAGTCTTCACAGGCGCGTTCCGGATGCGGCATCAAACCCATTACGTTGCGTTCGCGATTACAGATGCCGGCGATATTGTCGCGCGAGCCGTTCGGATTTGCTTCATTGCTAAGTCGTCCATCCGGCTCGCAATAGCGAAAGATAATTCGATCTTCCCGCTGCAGCTCGGCCAGCGCGGCATCGTCGCAAACATAGTTTCCTTCAGCATGCGCGATCGGCATTCGCAGGACGCTTCCCTGTTTCAGTTCGTTCGTAAATGGCGTGTTCGTGCTTTCCACGCGCACGTTGACGTGTTCACAGACGAAATGCAAATCGCGATTTCGAATCAGTGCGCCCGGCAATAACCCTGCCTCGCAGAGTATCTGAAAGCCGTTACAGATACCCAGGACCAGTTTACCCTCGGCGGCAAATTGCTTTACTGAATTCATCACCGGCGAAAATCTCGCCAGCGCGCCCGCCCGCAGATAATCGCCGTAGGAAAAACCGCCGGGAATGATCACTGCGTCATAACTGGAAAGATCGGTATCCCGATGCCAGACGAAATCGACCGGCTGCCCCACGTGCTTCGAAATCACATGATAGGCATCGTGATCGCAGTTCGATCCGGGAAAGACTATGACGCCGAATTTCATGCTTCGATCTCTACCAGAAAATCCTCGATGATTGGATTTGAAAGCACTTCACGCGCCATCCGCGTGGCAGATTCGCGCGCTTGTTCTTCGTTGAGCGAGCCATCGATCGCAATCTCGAAATACTTTCCCTGGCGAATGTCACTGATGCCCTGGTAACCGAGCAGCTCGACTGAATGCTTGATCGCTTTTCCCTGCGGGTCCAGGACGCTCGGTTTCAGAGTAACGTAGACTTTCGCTTTCATTTAGTGACAGATTCCCCGGGGCGGCGTAAATGAACGAAAGATATTACGCCAAAACATTGCGCTAGGCGTAGTCAATATCATAGTATTTGCCGCGACCAATTAGCTCGGTTCATAACAATTCAACGGGAGGAGCGAAAAATGTCGACTCCATATACGCCGCCTGAGGCACCGCCGGGAGATGCTCCGGGTGGTAAAGCCAGCATCGGAATGGACGCGAATCTCGCGTCGATGATTTGCTACCTGACAATGTTTTGCTGCGGATTAGGCATTATCGTCAGCCTCGTTTTCTTCCTGATCGAGAAAACGAGTCGCCTGCTAAGGTTTCACGCAATGCAAGCTCTACTGTTCGGATGCTTCTTTGTGGTGCTTGGAATAGTCTTCAAGATATTGCAGGTCCTGGTTAGCGTTGCGCTTGCCGACATGATCGGTGCTTTCGGTGCGCTGGGGCTGTGGTTAGTCCAGATAGTGATCGGTCTCATTCTGGCAATCCCGTTGATCCTGGCCGCCATCAAGGCTTACCAGGGTCAATACTTCAAGCTGCCGATCATCGGCAACATAGCTTGGAACATTGTAAACAAGTAATTCTTTCGATCCGACGGAGGAAACATCATGGATACTGGAAAATCTGCCCTCGGCCTGGACGGGAATCTCGCGGCTGCACTCGGTTACCCGATCGGGATTATCGCGATCATCAGCCTCATCATGGAAAAAGAGAACCGCTTCGTGAAGTTCCACGCGCTCCAATCGGTTCTTTACCACGCGGCGGCAATAGTCATCTTCATAGGCCTCGTGATTTTGCTCACCATCTTGAGCATTATGTTGGCAATGGCGAAGCTCGGAGAGCTTAGTGGGCTGTTGTGGTTGCTTTATTTCGTCGTATTTGTCGCTTATGTTGCCGGACTGATCTACGGGGCGGTTAAATCGTATGGCGGGGCTGAGTTCAAGCTTCCCATCGTCGGCAACATGGCCGAGAAGTTCGCCAACAAATAATTTCTTTACAGAACCGCGAGCGGTAGCGAGCGGATCGTAACGCAACTTGAGTCTATGGCCCGGTCGCTACCGCTCGCGGTTCTGTAACGCCTCACCAAACACTCGCGCAAATATTTTGTCGACGTTGCGCAAGTAGGTATCCAAAGAAAATACGCGCGCTATCTCGTCTTCGGACAGATGTGCGCGTATTTCTTTGTCTTCCGAAACCTGCGAACGAAAATCGCCGCCTTCATCCCAAACTTTCATGGCGTTACGCTGCACCCATTCGTAGGCTTCTTCGCGCGCGACGCCGGCTTGCGTTAGCGCCAGCAGCAACTGTCCGCTGAAAATCAATCCGTGTGTCGCGTTCAGGTTTTCCAGCATGCGCTCGGGACAAACCACGAGCCCTTCCGCGAGCGAAGCCATCCTGGAGAGCATGTAATCAATCGTAATGCTGGAATCAGGCAGCACCACGCGCTCGGCTGAGGAATGCGAGATGTCGCGCTCATGCCAGAGTGGAACGTTCTCCAGACCGACGATGCTGTTCGCGCGCACGATGCGCGCCATGCCGCAGAGACGTTCAGAAAGAATTGGATTGCGCTTGTGCGGCATCGCGCTCGAGCCCTTCTGGCCTTTTCTGAATTTCTCCTGCGCTTCGCCGACTTCGGTGCGCTGCCAGTGACGCACTTGCAAAGCGAATTTTTCCAAGCTTGAGGCAATCACCGCCAGCGTGCAAAGATATTCAGCGTAACTGTCGCGCTGCACGATCTGAGTTGAGACCGGCGCCGGCTTTAAGCCCAAGCGCGCGCAAACCTTTTCTTCGACTTGCGGATCGAGATGGGCGAACGCGCCGACGGCGCCGCTGATTTTGCCGACCGCGACTGCCTCACGCGCGCGCGATAAACGATCGCGGTTGCGACCCATCTCGTCGTACCAGAGCGCGAACGTCAAACCGAAGGAAGTTGGCTCGGCGTGAATTCCGTGAGTGCGTCCAACCTGGGGCGTGTCCTTGAATTCGATCGCGCGGCGTTTCAGGACTTCCCTCAGCGCATCGATCTTTTTTAGCAGGATGGCGCAGGCATCGCGTAGCAGCAGCGCATTCGCCGTGTCGACAACATCTGACGAAGTCAGTCCGTAATGGACAAAACGCGCTGCTTCGCCGATCGATTCGGCCAGGTTAGTGGTGAACGCGATCACATCGTGGTCCGTCGTCTTTTCGATTTCATTGATGCGGGCGACGGAGAATTTTGCGCGCTCCTTGATCTGTTCGACGGCAGCGCGCGGAATCGTGCCCATCTCGGCATGAACCTCACAGACTGCGATTTCGACGTCCAGCCATTTCTGGAACTTGTTTTCTTCTGACCAGAGCGCGCCCATTTCGGGCAAAGTGTATCGGGGAATCATTTTTCTATTGATCTCGGTTTGGAGCTTTTGTTAGTCTCGAGGTGACAGTTTCCGACCTACCAGCCCCCGGTTAGGTTTTCATTAACAGCCACCTTACGGCCTTTTGGATTTGCTTTCAGACAAACGGTGTCCCCCATGCTCTCAAAAACCCGGCCGGGACCGAAACTTGCGGCACTAATTCCGGCGTTCTTACTTCTGGCTTTCCTGACGATCATACCAGAGACTTTCGCGCAAACTCCAAACGGCGCGCCGGTACCAGTTTTCGTTTCTTTGCCTTTTGATGTTGCGAGCGCCTCCGGACCGCGTCGGGTTTCTGAAACGAAAAAGGCGACTGGCCCATCGCTGAGCGAAGCGACCGCGATCGAGAAGCGCGCTTTCCTGATGACCAACGCGGCTCGCCAGGAAAAAGGGTTGCCGCCGCTCAGTTGGGATCCTGTCTTATGCGCGATGGCGCGCGCTCATTCAGAAAATATGGTTCGCGACAGGTTCTTTTCACACAGCACGCCGGATGGTTTGCAGATGACCGATCGCGCGCACGCCTTTGGCATTGCGCACTTCAAATTACTTGGTGAGAACATTGCCTCCAATCAAGGCTTCGACGATCCGGGTGGCTTCGCGGTCCAAAGATGGATGTTGTCGCCCGGCCACCGTGCGAACATTTTGAATCCGCAATTTCGGCAATCCGCGATTGGGGTGACTGTCGCTGCTGACGGCACAGTTTTTCTGACTCAGGAATTCATCACGCGCTGAGTATCAGAAGCCCTCGCACTCATTTCAGCGCATCCGAGCTTACAAAGTACCGCCCTAAATACCAGCGCCCGCCGTGCTCGAGCAGCGTGAAAGTTTCCGTGCCGTCGCCGTGCTCGAACAAAGTCTGGTAGACGACGACCAGTGAATGTCCGGGAATTGGACTGGTCGATGTTTGCTCTTCGCGCGCGGTTTGCAGATTTCGCGTGCGCACGTTTCCGAGTTTGTCGTGAATTCTTTTAAAGGTCGCCCGCGATTCGTCGAGCGTCGCGTCGTTGCGCCACTCGTCCGCGGCCTCTTGATAAAGCTTTTCGTAACGACCCGCGTCAATATCTTCAATCGAAGTGTCGAGAACTGATTGAGCATCGTCAGGAATGCCGGTGCGGCGCACGCCTTCGCTGCAAGCTGAAAGAATCAGGGCCGCACTGATGATAACCAGCGCAACTGGAGCGGGGCAGTAGCCCGACCGTAAGGGACGGCGTCCGATGACGAGCATAGCGCCCTCCCTAACGGTCGGGCTACTGCCCTGTTTCATACTTCGATCCACGGAGTCGGTTCTTTCGGGAACGACAGAGTAATCTGCGTATCGTTTGCAAAGAGCGGCGAGCGTTCATGCAGCGCCGTTTCAGCGCTAATCTTGGCGAGATAAGGATTGTTCGCTCGCTGCGAAAGATGAGCCAGCACGATGTGACTGGCCTGGCCGTCAAAGCCGTCGACTAACCACTCAGCCACGTCCTCGTTTGACAGATGGCCGAGCCGGGAAAGAATTCGTTGCTTTAATTCCCACGGATAGTGCTCGACAGTCTTGAGCATGTCGCGGCTGTGATTCGATTCCATCACGATCGCCGCGCAACCACGAAGCCGTTCGGTAATCAAAGTCGTGATGTGACCAAAGTCCATTACCGTCGCGACCTTAACGCCGTCATGCGTGGCGGTAAATCCAAAGTTATCGACCGCGTCGTGTGGCACCGTAAACGGATGAAAGTCGATCTCGCCGATACGAAAGTCCTGGCCCGAATCGATCTCGACCATGCGATCGCGAAGCGCGTCCGCCCGGCGGCGCGGTTCTTCGCTGGAGACGTTACGTCGCTCACCGACATAAGCCTCGCGCGTTTTGGCTGACATGAAAATCGGGCAATCCAGGTCTTTAATCAGCACACGCAGTCCGCCGGCGTGATCTCCATGCTCATGGGTGACGAGGATGCCGTCCAGTGAGTTCGGGTCCTCTCCGACCTGAGTCATGCGGCGCGCAATCTCGCGTGAACTTAATCCCGCGTCAACCAGGACCCGCGTGCCGTTAGCGACGAACAACACCGCGTTGCCGGTTGAGCCGCTGCCTAAGACGGATAATTTCATGAAATGCTCATCATTAAAATTGTTTAGGAGCGGGCTACCGCCCGCTCTGTCGGGCCGTAGCCCGACTCTAAACGCCGGCCCTTGCTGTTTCAAATTTCCAATCGCGAGCGATCGACGACAAAACCGTTCAAGTTACCCAGCGCCCCCAGGGCCAGCGACTCTGTCGTGAAGCAGGCCTTCGCGACGCGCTGCACATCTTCCCGGGTGACGGCTTCGATTCGTTTGATGATCTCGTCGGGCGAGATGCGGCGGCCGTGAATGATTTCCTGCCGCGCCAACGCCCCCACGCGAGCGCCTGACGATTCCAATCCGAGCAGAATCGACGAAATTGCCTGCTGCTTTGCCAGATTCAGTTCCTCGTCGCTGACCGGCTCGCGCACGGCGCGACGCAATTCCGTCAGCGACAAATCAACTATTTGATCCATTTGTGCCGGTGAAGCGCCGGCAAAAATTGTAAACATCCCCACATCCGAAAATGTATTTCCGCCGGCGCCGATTGAATATGCCAGCCCGCGCTCTTCACGAATCGATTGCCAGAGACGGCTCGAAGTGCTGCCGCCAATTATGGTGCCCAACATGCTGGCCGCATATCGATCGTCGCTCCTGGCCGAAGGCCATGGCGCCGCGATAATCAAGTGAGCTTGTTCCAGCTCGCTCTTACGTTCGATCAAGATCGGGGCCGCCGGCGCAGGCGAGACAGGTTCTTCCTGAATCTCTGATTTCCGAAAACTTTCTTCACCGAAAGCTTTGCCAACAAGGGCCACCAACCTTTCATGTTCGATGTTTCCGGCGGCGGCGATCACCAGATGGCGCGACGAATAGTTCTCCCGGTGAAATTGGGACGTGGCTTTTTGATTGAATGAAGAGATCGTCTGCTCTGTGCCTTCGATCGGCCGTCCCAGCGGATGCTCAGGAAAGTAAGCCGAGTTGAAAAGCTCGCTGAGCAACTCTTCCGGCGTGTCCTCGATCATCTTCATCTCCTCGATGATCACTTTTTGTTCGCGCTCGAGATCGTCTTCAGCAAAACGTGGATTGGCGACGAGATCCGACAAGAGGTCGAAGGCCTTCGACAACTCAGTATCAACCACCTTCAGCGCAAAGCCGGTTAATTCATGGGTGGTATACGCGTCGAGATGTCCGCCGAGACGATCAGACTCGACCGCGATGTCGCGCGCCGAGCGGCGCTTTGTGCCCTTGAAGAGCGCGTGTTCGATGAAATGGGAAATGCCGTTGAGATGTTGCGCTTCGTGACGCGAACCTCGTCGAAGCCAGATGCCGATGCTGATCGAACGGAGGCCCGGCATATGCTCAGTGAGAATTGCCAGGCCGTCCGCCAAACGGGTGATTTGAACTTGATCGATCATCGAAGAGAAAGCAATCGCCAGCGAAGTTTCATCCTAACACGTGGAAAACGCGCGGCAAAACCATTCCCGGATGACGATCTCGAAAGACGCCTGGGGCGCGAAAGACAGGCAACACAGCTTGACAGGCTCAATCCCCGTGGCTGAAAATGAGTTCACCAAAATGGCTGAAAAGTCTCCCTTGCCCAGTTGAGTTTTTTGCTTGAAAAATAGCGACCGAAATCAGTAGCCCAGGCATCTGAATCAGGCACACTGAGAGTCAAAAACGTGGCAGATATGATCGACTTCCCCTTTTACCGCTCCGCTTCTTGCGGAACGTGTGCGGAGGTTCAGCCTCGATGAAAGTCTTTCGAATTGAGCGCTTGCTCACGCGCGGGTTAGCGCCCGTGATTCTTGTCTCCCTGCTTTTCATGACAAGCGCGCCGTCAGGTTTTGCCAAGGGCGCGCGTGGTCTGGCGACGATTACCGGGACCGTGCGCGACAATAAAGGCGCGCCTCTGGCCGGCGCAGTGATTCAATTGATTCGCGAAGGCGCCAAAGCTATCGCCAGGCAAACTTACAGCGGCCCGGACGGAAGCTTTACGGCAAAGATTCCCGCCGGTCGTTATTCGCTGCGGGCGATCGCCGACGGATTCAGCGAAGTGCTTTTCTCTTCAGTCACGGTTAGTCCTTCGGAAGAGATCATCTATCGCTTTAATCTTGAGCCGCTCGGCTCAGGGAGAACTCTGGTCGAGCAACATCCCGACCGCGACAGCGCGAAGTGGCGTTTGCGCGCCGCCCAAAGCCGGCGCTCGATTTTTCAGGCAAGCGAAGGTAAGGACGCAACGATCGCCGCGGTCGACGCCGCCGAAGATGCCGCCAATCAAAACGCCGACCCAACAAACGATCCGCGCGATGCAGCGACCAGGGCTCGTATGCAGGGAGTCGTCGAGACTTACTTTGAGGGATCTGCGAATCCGTTTGCTCCCGGCTATGAAGGCATAAACTTCGCGGTCGCTTTGCCAGCTTCAGATCGCGTCGATCTGATTTTCGCCGGACAGACCGGTGTCGGCGCAGGCGCGCCTCAGCGATTCGAGGCGAACGCGCGAATCCGCGCAGGCGATCGTCATCATGTAAGCCTTGGCGCTGGCGGCATTCAACTGCGGGCATTTGCGCCAACCGAGGAGAAACGGGCAAAGACCGGCCTGGGCCAAATGTCGGTGCGCGCCATTGACGAATGGATCGTGCGCGATGGCGTCGTCGTAGTTTTCGGACTCGATTATTCGCGTTTTCTCGGGGCCGGCAATGCCGGGGCGATCAGTCCCCGCTTGGGATTCCAATTCGACGCAAATGCACGCACCAGGGTGAAGGCTGCTTTCGCGCCCGGCGGCACTGAAGCCCAGCAACAAAGCTCGGCGAGTTTCGAAGACTGCGAGGTGATTTTCAAACAACCCATCGAGCAACCAATCGCTCTGGTCGACGGGAGAGCCGTGATGAATCGCAGCCGCCGATTGGAGATTGGCGTTGAGCGAGTTCTGGATAATGAATCGAGCGTTGAGGCCACAGCTTTCTTTGATTCAACCAGCGGCCGCGGGGTCGGATTAATGGCTACGCCGCTCTCTTCATTTGGTGGCGACGCCGGAGCGACCCTACTCAGCGTGGCCGATCAGCAAGGAGCAGCGAAGGGAGTTCGCGTCGTTTACACTCGCCGCCTCAGCCGCGTGTGGAGCGCGTCTGCCGGTTACTCGTTCGGTCGGGGACAGAAACTTTCGCCAAACGGGATCGGCAACCCGGCGGAACTTTTCAGAAATGGTTTCTTCCAAACTGGCGCCGTGCAATTGAGTGCGGGCTGGTCTAGCGGCACACACGTGCAGACGGTCTTCCGCTTCTCGCCGCAAGCGACGGTATTCGCCATCGATCCTTTTGCCGGCCGCCTGGCGGTCTATGATCCTTCGCTTAGCATTCAGGTCACGCAGGATTTGCCCACATTTGGTTTGCCGGTGCACGCGCAGGCAATTATCGACGCGCGTAATCTCTTCGACTTTCAGGCAAATACCGAAAATGGAGAAGCGCTGCTGCAACTGGGTCAAACGCGGCGATCGCTTCGCGGTGGAATTTCAGTCCGGTTCTAAGCGAGGTCAAGGCGATCTTTTCCGCGAGCTGCTCTGGTCGCTTCAAAGCCGGCCCATTTTCTTCCCCGCGCAATTCCAAAATCTTGGAATGAGTATGAAAACTTGGATAGTCAAATCTCGGCTTGGTCAATCCGTCTTTCGCTCCTCGCTGGGTTTGAGACGAGAACTGCATGACAGGTATTTAATTTGGCAACTGAGGGAGACTTGCTCGTTGCGGCCGCAAAGTCCTGGGATGTTGGAACATTTGTTGCATTAATGGATGCGGCGTTGTGTGTGAATTAGGGCGCAAAGAATAAGATGAAGGGTTCGGTGCTGACAGCGAAGACCTGGGTGCTGCTGGTGGTGGCGGCGCTGTTTATTGCTGCCGGGGCGCTGAATTTTTCACAACGCCTGCGCAATCGACCGCCACCCTGGGACGGAGTCACCTGGATTGATACCAGGGACGGCGTCGTCGCCAAGACTGTTGCCCCCGGTTCAGCCGCCGCCAGGTCACGATTGATGCCGGGAGATCGTTTGGTGGCGGTCAGCGTCGATGATCGCAAGTACGAAACTTTCTCGGCCTCAAGATACGTTCCCATGTATCTTGACAGGACCCACGTCGGCGGTGAGATCCATTACCTGATTGAGCGGCCTACTTATCCGGCCGAGACCAGGTTTTACTACGCCGATCTGGATAATCTTGGCGCCATTCAAACGTGGACCGCACGCGATCTTTACCTTAACCTAATCGGTCTGGTCTATCTATGCATTGGCCTCTTCGTAATTTTCAAACAGGGCGGGCGGGCGCCATTCGTGCTGCACTTTGCGACCGTTTGTTTCGCCGCCTTCGTTTTTCATTTCTACACGCCAATCGGCACTTACAATGAAAACGTATCCTTGAAGGATCCGGATTTGTTGGTTGCCTTTCTGGATAGCGCCGGCTTGATACTCTTCGCACCGCTGTTTCTACACTTCAGCGCAATCTATCCAACTCGAAAGCAGTTGTTCGAGAAAAACCGCTGGCGAGCAACAATTCTTTATTTGCCGGCGATGATCTTGTTGGCGCTTTCAATCGGAGTCTATCTGCGCGATCAGATAGTCTTCGTTTTTCCGCGGGCGCAAACTGTTCTTAACTATTCACCTGGATTTGTCGCCGCCTTTAACCGCGTCGTTGTTTTCCAGCTCGTCGTCGCCCTGGTTGCCAGCGCAGTACTGCTGATTCGACGATTCATCATCAGCAAAAACACCGTCGCTCGCCAGCAATTGAAATGGGTGGTCTGGGGATCGGCCCTGGCGATTGCCCCGTTCACGTTGCTTTACTCAGTCGGATATTTGCTTGGCGCTGAGAGTGACGGCTCGCTGACCGACGTAGCGATTATGCCGCTGGTGCTCATACCTCTCTCGTTCGGCTATTCGGTTGTTCGCTATCGCCTGATGGATGTGGAGTTGGTCGTCAGACGCGCCGCAGTTTATGCGTTAACCACCCTTGCGATCGCCATGGCAATTGGCGGCGTCGTTTATCTGGCGGGACTCTACGCCCTGAGTGGGGGCGTAGCCTCATCCAACGAAATCACCCTGCGCTTGATTCTTTCGGTGGCCGTGATGGCGGTCATTGTGATGATTGCCGCGCCCATCAAGAATTTTCTGCAGGAGCGAGTCGACCGTTTGTTTTATGGCCGGCGCTACGACATGCGCCGCAGTCTCTTGGATTTTGGCCGCACGCTGTCTGCGACGACGGCGCTCGAGCCGCTGCTGGATTCTCTGATTACCCGATTGCGCGAGGTGCTTAACGTCGAACGCGTCGCGATCTTTATCGAAGACGCCCGCGCCGCGGCCGGCTATCGCGTCGCGCGCACGATCGGCCTTTCGTCCGAAACGATCGTTCCGCCTGACTTCCGCGAAATGATTCGCACGCGTTCAGCGGAAACCGGCGTGGTGCGCGCCGACGATCTCGATCTGGTTCCGGAAACTACCGGATTCGTGCGGCGTTCGCTTCACTATTACGTTCCCTGCGTCGTGCGCGGGCGCATGGTCGCGGTAATTGGTCTGGGCCGCTCGGCCGACGGAGCATTGCTGTCCTCCGAGGATGTGGAAATTCTGCGCACGGTCTCGGGATATATCGGAGTGGCCATTGAAAACAGTCTGCTATATCAGGAGCAGAGACAACGCGCTTATGAACTAGAACTGCTCAAGGAATTCAACGAGTCGATTGTCGAATCGATTAATGCCGGCCTGCTCGCAGTCGATCTCGAAGGCCGCATCACCCATTTGAACTCGGCCCTGGAAGAAACGTTTGGAATCACCCGCGATGAGGCAGTCGGCAGTCGGGTCGAAGATCTCTTCGCGGAGGACTTTGCCGACACGTTGCACCAGGTTTTGGGCCCGGATGGCTGGAGGCTGAGCACGCCGCGACAAATTTACAAGCTGCATACCAAAACGCGTGGGGGACGCGCGGTGGTGCTGAATGTGGCGTTGGCGCCGTTGCGCGCCGATTCGAGCGAGCTGACCGGCGCCCTGGTGATGCTGGAAGACGTCACTCAACGCCAGGATCTGGAAGAACAGTTGCAACAGCGCGAAAAACTTTCGTCGATCGGTTTGCTGGCGGCAGGTGTCGCCCACGAGGTCAATACGCCGCTCACGGGAGTTTCGTCGTACACGCAGATGTTGCTCAACATGATGCCCGCAAACGATCCCAAGCATGCCCTCTTGGAGAAAGTTCGTCGCCAGGCAGAACGAGCCACCGAGATCGTTAACAACCTGCTGAATTTTTCGCGCACCGGCGGCGCCACCGAATTTACCGCACTGGATATTCATCGAGTGCTCGACGACACGCTGCAATTGCTCGAGCCGCAATTGCGCCGCAGCCAAATCGAGATTGTGCGGCAATATACATCCGAGGCCCGAGAAGTATTTGGGAATTCGGTAAAACTTCAACAGGTATTTACCAACCTCATTTTGAATGCGCGAGACTCGATCATCAATGGCAACGGAAAAATCACCCTGGCCACTCGGGACGACGACGCTGACGGCTCAATGCTGGTCGAAGTCGCCGATAACGGCGAAGGAATTGCGCCGGAAAATGTCGCCAAGATCTACGATCCATTCTTCACCACCAAAGGCGTTGGAGGCGGCACCGGATTAGGTTTGGCGGTAACTTACGGCATAGTTCAAGAACACTCAGGCCACATTAGCGTTTCCAGCGCTCCCGGCCAGGGAACAACCTTTCGCATAACGCTTCCTAAATCAGATCCTCGTTTGCGTTTGCGCGTGCTGGCGCGTTAGTCGCTTGACCCAGACCTGCCGGGGCTGGAATCGACGAACGCTGAAGTGTGAGATCACCGGCTCGCCGGCGGCGAGTGATCCCAGCTCCTACTCGTTAGCTTTTTCCTTTTCATTTCGTCATAATTGCGCCTCTGTTAACTCCGCTGAAAACGCAAAGTTTCTATCGACATGGCTAAGAAGGGTTCAGTACTCGTCGTTGATGACGAGGAGATCATGCGCGACGTGCTCGAGACTTTGCTCTCGGCCGACGGCTATCGCGTAGATCTCACCAAGACCGGCGAGGAAGGATTGGACGCCTACACCAAGCGTCCCTACGACGCGGTTCTGCTTGACGTATCGATGCCGGGCATCGGCGGTCTGCGCGCGCTGGAAGAGTTTCTGAAAATTGATGCCGATGCCGTGGTCATAATGATTACTGCCTACGCCACTTTCGATACGGCCATCGCGGCCTGGGAGAAAGGCGCTTTCGGCTGCATTCGCAAGCCGTTTCAAAACGAAGAGATTAGCGCGCGCGTCGCGGCCGGCGTAAAGCAGCGCCGCAAGGAAGAGGAACGTCGATCTCTGCGCCGGGCGATGAGCCGGGAAGTCGATCGCGGAGCAATCATCGGTCGTTCAGACATCATGCAGGAGGTCTTTCGCCTGGTTGAGCAGGTTGCGCCGGCGCGATCCACGGTCCTGATCACCGGTGAAAGCGGTACCGGTAAAGAATTGATCGCCAAAGCAATTCATGAAGCCAGCCCGCGCGCGAACAGCGCCTTCGTGACGGTCAACAGCTCAAACATCCCCTCCGAGCTTTTGGAATCCGAACTGTTTGGCCATACGCGCGGCGCTTTCACCGGCGCGGTCGCCGCCAAGAAAGGTTTGTTTGAAGTTGCCGACAGCGGTTCGATCTTTCTCGACGAGATCGGAGACATCCCGCCCGAGACCCAGGTGCGCCTGCTGCGCGTGATCCAGGAGCGCGAGTTTACTCCGCTGGGCGACACCAACCCGCGGCGGGTGGACGTGCGCATCATCGCGGCGACGAATATCGATCTGAAAGAAGCCGTCCGCCAGGGAACTTTTCGCGAAGATTTGTATTACCGGCTTTCGGTCGTGCCTATCGAGCTGCCGCCCCTCCGCGATCGACGCGAAGACGTTCTCCCTTTGGCGCAGCATTTCATTCAAAAATACAACGAAGAAAATGGACGTCGGGTGTCCGAACATATCGCGCCGGATGTTCTGGCTTTGTTGGAAAGCTATTCGTGGCCGGGCAACGTGCGCGAGTTGGAAAATGCGGTCGAGCGGGCCGTCGTGATCGCTCCCGGCGACGAGATTACGCACGCCTGCTTGCGGCCTGAGATCGCCGATCCGCAATCAGCCCGCGCCGCTCTGCGCGCCGATGCCGGTGCCTCGGCCGGAATAGACATCGGTCGCGGCGTCAATTTTTACGACGAAGTGCGGCGCTTTGAGATCGACTTGATTCGCCGCGCGCTGGACCAGACCGGCGGGCATCAATCGCGCGCCGCGCGTCTGCTGGGCATGAATCCGACGACACTTAATTCGAAGATCAAAACCTACAATATTAATCTCCGGCCGTGAAGTGTAATCGAATTTGCTGGCCAGCTTTACTCTCACATTGCCAACATTTGCGAAACTCTGGAAGGTGTAAGGGAAACACTTGACGACTGGGGATTAGCGAGTATACTTCTCGCCATTAACTGGCTCCCTACCCCACATCACCGGATGTCTCGGTAGTCAGCCCCGTCCCATAGCGCGGATTCTCCCTGATGAGCGTCAGCAAGAAGATCGAGTTGATTGCGAACGTAGCGATAGTCGTTGTCGCCTCCCTGCTTGCAACAGTATTAATCAAGAACAACTTATTGCCTAAACCGCCCGATCCAATTGCCAATCGTAGCGATGGCGGTAACCAGTCGCTAAAGGAGTCCCGGATTAAGGTTGGAGAGATACTTTCAATCGAGGATATTCACTTTGCCGGCGCCGACCAGACCCTCGTACTAGCGATCTCAAGTAGCTGTCAATTTTGTAGTGCGAGTGCTCCCTTCTACAAGAAACTTGTCGAAAGCAAGAAGGAGACTCGATTAGTAGCGGTTTTCCCCCAGTCTACCCAGGAGGGACAGGATTATCTCAAACGACTCGGAGTCGCGGTCGATGAGGCCCGGCATTTAGATTTTAATACCATCGGAGTAGAGGGAACACCAACCTTGCTGCTTGTTGATTCCGCTGGTGTGATCAAAAGCTCCTGGGTTGGGAAACTATCTTCCCGGCAGGAAAGCGAAGTGTTAAATGCGGTACGCCCTGTTGAGGCTAACTAAAACTTGAATTTGTGAATGGCACCACGAGTTAAATCAAGGAGGGTATGATGAGCAGCACGCCGAATTACAGATACAGACTGCTTTCTAAATTCACTGTGCTGATGCTTCTATCGGTTTTTCTTTGGAGTTTCTCCCACGGGGAGGCACCGGCGCCATCTGGTCAGGCACAAGTGATAGAAGTCATAGCGAGGCAGTTACCTGAACGAGAGGGACTTATTCCGGTAGAATTAAGGTGCGGCTACGCGACCCTAAGCGCACCGAATATATTGGAGAACTTTACTTGTAAGCTAAGAAATAATTCGAGTCGGAGCCTCACTGCCGCTAGTGTGGTCTATACAATCCAATATGAAGAAAAAGGAGTTTCTAAGGCGTCGTCTTATGACTCAACTATCGACACTAGACTTAACCCTGACTTTGCAAACACGACTAAGATGATTGGACCAGGAGAAGAAAGCAGTAGCGTTGGTCCGCCAGGGCCGGTTTCTTCAGGAAGCGCCACCATAATCAAAGGAATAGAGATCGCCATTGATTTCGTTGAATTTGAAGATAGTAGCGTCTTAGGACCTGACCGTGAAGGCTCCAATATCATTAACGGCATGCGACTGGGCGCAAAGAAGTATCGGACGTGGTTGAGAAGTGAGTACGAACGCAACAGGCGATCTGTTGATGCGATTGTACCTTTATTAGATGGGGAGAACATTTCGAGCGACGTTCAGACAGCAAACTCGTATGAAGAACTAGGAGCGCAACAGTATCGTTCACGCCTAAGAAAGATGCATCGCACAAAAGGCAAGGCGGAGGTGGAAAAAATCCTCAGTAGCGGTGTGTGATAGGAGTGCGCGCGCCTGAGCTCCGCGCGGGAGATTATGGAAAAGCTTGGGATCATCGGATTAGCAGCTCTTTGCGCATGTTTCGTCGGCTGGATTCTATCCGCTTCCGCGCAGGGAGGGGGACCTCAGAACCCGGGACCGAACCAGTGCATAAACGTTCCGACGTGTACGGCTACAACTCCATGGGGATCGGGCTGTATAACCCAATTCGACGTACGCCAGTGCGACGGAACAACTGGAGCTTCGAACTACGCGTTCACATGCTATAACACAAGCTGCCCCTCGGATAGTGGTGCCGTGAATTGTTTGTGCCACTGCGGGGGTTCTGCGCCAAACTTCACGCCGTCCATCAGTTGGGAAGACTGTAATAATGTTTCACACTCTACGAGCAAGACATGTCTTAGCTGTTGCCCTAACGCTTCAGGCACACCTCCCGCGCATGATTGTTCTTGGGACACTCAATACTGTCAGTGGTTTTGCAGATTTGATAATCCATCTGACTGTGAGTCAGCAGGTTTATATTGGAACTTTTCAAACAATACTTGTCAGGACACGCCTCCAGATGGCGGTGGCGGTGATCCATGTGATGTGAATCCTAATGCCTGGGGATGCTGGGACCAAATGTGCGACATCTGCATGGCAAATGGTGGGGCTGTATGTTGGCACGGTCTCTGCTCGACGCCGATTGTTATCGACGTGCAGGGCAATGGTTTTGATTTGACGGACGGCACGGGCGGCGTCAACTTCGACATGTTTGGAAGTGGCGCGACAATTCACACCGCCTGGACCGCGGCAAGCAGCGATGACGCTTGGCTGGTTCTAGATCGAAATGGAAATGGCGTCATAGATAACGGCACAGAGTTGTTTGGCGGCGCGGCGCCGCAACCTCAGCCGCCGCGAGGCGAGATTAGGAACGGGTTCCTCGCCTTGAAGGAATATGACAAACCACAAAATGGCGGCAACGGGGACGGAATCATCGACAGTCGGGATGCGATCTTCTCAAGCCTGCGCCTGTGGCAAGACACGAATCACAACGGCATCTCTGAGCCGAATGAGCTACACACCTTGCCGTCGCTCAACATCGATTCGATTTCCCTCGACTACAAAGAGTCGAAACGAACCGACCAGTACAGCAATCACTTTCGTTATCGCGCGAAGGTTGACGACGCGCAGCACTCGCACGTCGGCCGTTGGGCGTGGGACGTTTTCCCGGTCGTCGCAAACTAACAGTCCCTAAGACTTGAAAGTCGCCGCGGAATGAAACATCCGCAGGCTCTTGAAGGTTGCGGGTGTTTTGTTGTGCGGCCCGTTTTGCGATTCGCAACTGAAAAATGAGCCCTCCCTCACGGTCGGGCTACTGCCCGGATTGCGTCACCGAAAAAACTACCAGCCAACCGCCACCGCTGTCCCACCATCCAAACCCACGCCCAACAGTCCGCTACCGCGTGCGTTAGCAGGCGGGTGATGCCTCGAACTATAATGACGGTTATTAATTGGCAATTAATTGATCGCTAACTATGTTCAGAACTAACTTTCTCTCCTGGTTTAACTCTTATTTCGCTCGAAACGTCGCGCTGGTTTTCGCGCTTTGCCTGATCGGAGCAGTCGCAAGCGCCCAGCCGCAATCCGCCGCGGGTTCGCGTTACGACGTCACCAACTATCGCATCGAAGCCCAGTTGAATCCCAACGAGCACACGCTGCGCGCGGGCGCGGACGTGACTTTTATTCCGCTGGATCCGACGCGCTCGGTCGTTTTCGAATTGAACGGCTCGCTGCATGTCGACAGCATTGAAAAGGATGGACACGCGCTGACCGGGTTTGTGCAAGACGCGGTGGGCGCCGGGTCGTTGGGACCAAGCGTTCGCATCGATCTGGGCCAGGTCGTGCCCGCGGGTCAACCCGTGACTTTGCGCATCAGATGGAATGGCGCGCTCGCCACGCCGGAAGGCGGACCGCTGGCGACCAAGCGAATGGCCTATGTTGGGCCGGAAGGCTCGTATCTGATGTATGCCTCGCGGTGGTTTCCGTTTCACGATTACGCGGCCGATCGCGCCACTTCGGACATCACGATCATCGTGCCCACGGGAATGCAGGTCGGCGGCATCAGCGACGAAGCGGTCGTTCCGCAAGTCGATAAGAACGGCACCACGCGTTTTCGCTTCGCCAACAAGCAGCCGGTGCTGGTTGGTAACTTCATCGCCGGTCAATATGTCGTCAAGTCACTTCGTTTTGGTAATTATGAACTTCAATTTTTCGTCAAGCCGGGCAGCGAAAATCGAATTACGAACTATGGTGAGTCGATGGGTCACGCGCTGGAGTTTTACTCAAAGCAATACGGCCCGCCGGCATTTGGTTCGCGTTTCGTGATCGCGCAAACGGATGACGAGGCGATTGACGCCTACTCCGGCCCGGGCATGCTGTTTTTGGCTTCGAAGTTTTTTGATTCGTCGCGGCCCGCGCCCGAAGAGAGGTTGCAGCGCGAAGTTGCCTATCAATGGTGGGGCCAGACGGTCGGCTTGAAATCATTCGACGATGCCTGGATCTCGCAGGGCCTCGCGGAGTGGAGCGCGTTTGCTTTGCGCGAATCGAATCTGGCTGCGGGCCCGCTCGATGCGGCGCAGCGCGAAGAACAGGAACGCGCCCTGACGTTCGAGCAGACCGCTTCGATCGCCCGCGCGCCGGCGACTCTCGACGATCAATCAGCGGCCTACCAGTCGATCGTTTTCTACAAAGGCGCGATGGTATTTCGCATGCTGCGCGAGACGCTGGGCAAAGAGAAGTTTAGTCAACTGCTGGCCCAGTTCCTGAACCAATATCGCAACAAGAATGCTTCGATTGATGATTTCGAACGGCTGACCACCCAGATTGCCGGACAGAACATGCGTTACTTCTTTGCGCAATGGGTCGAAGGCACGGGCGTCCCCGAGTTCAGCGCTGAATATCAAATCATCCGCACTCGGGCCGGCAAATTCCGCACCCGCGGCACTGTGCGTCAAAACTTTGAAGGTTTGCACATGCCGGTCGAATTAATGCTGCGCTCCGAAGGAGACAGCCAGACTGTCAACGTGCAGATCGAAGGCAAAAGCGAAGATTTCGATTTCGAATCCAACGGCCAGCCAATCGAAGTCATCGTCGATCCCAACGACAAAATTCTGCGCATGTCCGACGATCTGAAAGTGTCGATCGTCGCGCGCCGCGGGATTGAGTTGTTTCACGAAGGCCAGTACGCCGAAGCTCAACAGCAGCTCGAAGCCGCGCTCAAGCTCGATCGCAACAACGCCTGGGTCTATTACAACCTGGGCATGCTGTTCTTCGAACAAAGAAACTGGCAACTTGCGCTGGACAATTTCCAGGCCGCGGTCCTTAGCAATAATAGCAAGCCTGAATGGATCGAAACGTGGGCCCACATCAAACGCGGCAATGCTTATGATGCCCGTGGCGACCGCGTGCACGCCGTGGACGAATACGACCGCGCACTGAAAGCCGGCAGCAACTATGACAACGCGCAAAAGATAGCCGCGAAATTCAAGAACACGCCTTTCGATCCAAAAGCTCAGGCGGAACAAGCGCAGAACGGGCCGGGCGAATAATTAGCCGGAGCCAAACGCCGGAACTACTCTACGAGCCTGCGAAGCAGGCGGCAGAATTTAGCCCAGGGTAAGCGCAGCGGAACGAAGTGGAGCGAAGCGCGGCCCTGGGTAACGCTAGCGAAGAGTCAACAAGCCCGCTTTAGCGGGCGACAGAAGAGTGCTTGTTCTGTCGCCCGCTAAAGCGGGCTTGAAGGTTTATCTGTTTCCGCACCCAGGGTTCCGCTCGCTGCGCTCGCTTCACCCCGGGCTAAATTCTGCCGCCTGCCTCGCAGGCTGGTTGAGTGCTTGACTCTCTACCTGTGTTAGGCAAATGTAGTTTTCCGGCTGACAAGAAATATGAAGCTCGAACGTCCAGATTCAAAGCGACGCGAACTAAAGCCCGAGCAAAAGCTCGCCGCCCACACTCTCGACCGTCACATTTCTGTCACTGCCGGACCGGGCGCGGGAAAGACTACCGTGCTGGTCGAGCGCTATCTCGAGATTCTCCGCACTCAAAACGTTTCCGTCGACAACATCGTTGCGATCACTTTCACGAATCGCGCCGCGAACGAAATGCGCGAGCGGGTGCGCAAAAACATCGATGAACTGCTGCGCCGCAGCAAAGGCGACGAGCGGCAGCGATGGTTGCGGCACAAGCGCGCCCTCGAAGGCGCGGTAATCACGACGATTCATGGCTTCTGCTCGCGCCTGCTGCATGAGTTTCCAGTGGAAGCGAACATTGATCCGCAGTTCGTTCTACTTGACGAACATCAGGCCGCGATGATGCTCGACGCAGTCGTGGAAGAAGCGCTCACGGAAGCGATTCAGCACGGCAACGAAAAGATCGTGCAAATTGCCCAGGGCATTGGCGGACGTAGTGCGCTGGCCGCGACCCTGGCCGAACTCTATCTCAAGTATCGTGGAGAGGGCCTTTCAATTGGTGAGATCGAACAACGCGCGGCCGCGAATCATGCGACTGAAAAAGAATATTTTGTCGCGCTCAATGAACTGGACGCCAGCATGGCGGTTCTTCTTTCGGGCGGGCGCTTGTCAAAAGCAGCCGCAGAGAAGCGCAGCAAAGCCGCGCAGGAATGGCCCACGCTGCGCGCCCTCCTCGCCAAGCCGCCAACCGAACAAAATATCGCCGCCTACTGTCAGGCGATTGAGGATTTCCGGGAAACGCGATTGAACAAAGGCAGTCATCCCATAGTCGAACGGCTGGATCAATCGCTGTGGGGTGAAAAAGCGACCGCGAGCGATTGCCTCCGGGGCAAAGTCCCGTCGCTGGGATTTGATTTGCCGGCGAAAGATTATGCTCTTGCGCTTCTCAAACTGCTCCGCGCCACCGACCAGCGTTTGGAGTTTGAGAAACAGCGACTTTCGGTACTGGATTTCGACGACCTGCAGCTCCGCACGCTGAAACTCCTCAACGAACATTCAGAGGTGCTGACTCGCGTCAGCCGGCGTTATCGTTTTTTTCTGGTCGATGAGTTTCAGGACACGAACGGTCTGCAGCGCGATCTGATGAAGAAATTGGCGCTGCTGCGCGGCACGAACCTTTTCATCGTCGGCGATCGCAAACAGTCGATCTACGGATTTCGCGGCGCCGATGTCGACGTTTTCCGCGAGATGACTGAGGCGATTGAAATTGCCGGCGGCAAACAACAACCGCTGCGGCAGAACTTTCGCAGTCAGAAACCTCTGATCGATTCATTCAACTTCTTATTCGCGAGAATTTTCAGGCCTCGCGCTGAAATCCCGCAGAGTGACTTGGCGCAACTCGGATACGTGAATCATGAACCGAGCACCGCTGAACGCGGCCCTGAACACGAACCGCCCCTTGTTGAGCTGCTGGTTAGCATCCTGCCGGACGCAAAGTCATTCGCCGAAAAAGATATTGAAGAAGATCAAAGCACATCACCCGGAGTGCGCGAGCGCGACGCCGCACAGTTGGTTGAGCGAATCCGATCGTTAATTGATAAAGAGGGCTTCGACGCTAAAGATATCGCAATTCTGTTTCGCGCGCTCACAGGCGTTTGGGTGTATGAGAGCGCGTTGCGCCGCGCGGGCATTCCCTATCTCACCGTGCAGGGAAAAGGTTTTTATCAGCGGGAAGAGATCACCGATCTGGTCCAACTGCTGCGCTTTCTCGACAACACCACCGACGAGCTGGCGCTCGCGGCAATTTTGCGGTCGCCGCTTTGCGGAATCTCTGACAACGCGTTGTTCGCGCTGCGCTGCGCGCCGAAGTTTGGCGACGTAGGGGAGACCGATCGACTGCATCGTCGCAACCTCCTGCGCGCGCTGCGAAGACATCGCGACATTCAGTTTATCGATGACGAGGAGCACCTCGAGCTCGATCGCACGACGCTCTTTCTGGACTCACTGATCGAGCGGCGCAATCGTTATCGCATCTCTGAACTGCTGCGTTTCGCGGTCGCCTCGTCCGAGTTCATGACAGTTATTGCCGCCAACTTTGACGGCGCGCAACGTCTCGCTAATGTCGAGAAGCTGTTTCGTCTGGCGGAGCAGTTTGAAAAATCGGGCCAGTTGATTCGCGATTTTGTTCATTACGTCGAAGAGTTTGAAGACGTCGGCGGCCGCGAAGGCGAAGGGCAAATGGACGAGTCGGCAAACGTGGTGCGATTGATGACCATTCATCAGGCGAAAGGCCTGGAGTTTCCGGCGGTGATCATTCCCGATTTACATCGCAAGCTCGATGTGCGCGAAAGTTGGTATGTCCTCGATCGCCACAAAGGTTTGACCGTGCGCGTTCCCGATGGCCGCGGTCAAACCGTGCGCGGCGCCCTCTTCAACGAATTGCGGCAGCGTCTTCGCTGGCGCGAAGAATTTGAAAGCATGCGCTTGCTCTATGTCGCGGCCACCCGCGCGAAAGATCGTCTGATATTTTCCGGAGCAATCGCCCGCAGAGAGGTGAAGAACCTGGGCGAGACAAACCGCGAGCAATGGTTGGCGTGGGCCTGGCAGGCGCTGGAACTCGACGAACATTCCGGCAGTGGCGTGGTTGAATTCGGCGAAGAGGTCCAGGTTCGAATCACAATCGATCGTGAAAACCAGTCTCTCGACTCACCCGGTTCGATGGCTCCCGAAGTCGATCAACTCTCTGAGCAAGCGGCCGCTTACTCGCGTCCGTTGGTAGAATTGTTTCCTTTGCTGCAACCGATCGTGCCCGCACGCGGGCAGGCGTTGCGGCGCTTCAGCGTCACGCAACTAATTAATTTTCAACGCTGCGCGCGACAGTATTATTTGGATCGGCTGCTCCGCGCGCCGGGCGCCGAAGAACTCGCCGTCTGGAATGATGCCGAAGCGCCGGAACCGCCCGCAAATCTTACGGCAACTCTGAAAGGCGCGGTGATTCACCGCTTCTGCGAAACGTTTCGTGAAGGTGACGACGCTGAGACGCGTTTGCGGGCGAGCTTTGCGGACGTCCTCTCCCGGAAACAATCCGACCTGGCGGGTCGCGTTTTCGAAATCGATCCCGACCAGGCCGTGCGCGATTTGATGCCGCTGGCGCGCAATTATCTTGCCAGTGACGTCTTTGAGCGCGTACAAGCGGCCCACAGAATCACGGGTGAATCACCGTCCACTAATCCGCACTCCGCACTCCGCACTCCGCACTCGAATCCCGGTCTCTGGAGCGAATTGCGGTTTCGCCTGCGCCGGCCTCTGGGAATTCTCAGCGGCACGATCGACAAACTGATGATAGTGCCCGTTGCGAATGGTGAGGGAGTTGATGTCGAGATTATCGATTTCAAGACTAACCGTTTTCGCTCGCGGTCAAATGGCGTAGGCAGGCAGTCTCAAGACGCGAGGTCAGTCACTTTGCGTTCGACCAAAGCGGTCGCGACCGGCATCGTGAGCAACGCCCCAGCGTCTTCCGCCCAGGGGTTTTTCAATTTCGAATCGATCACCGAAGAAGTCTTGAGCGCGGAAAATAATACAGTCAGGATTGAAGACTCAGCATCTTCGATATCAGTGGAAGAACAAGTCGCAGCCGCGGCGAAAGACTATCAACTTCAGATGCAATCCTACGCCCTGGCGCTGCGGAAGCTGTTGCCGGCGGACGTTAAGATAAATAGTCTGCGCGCCACGCTTCATTTCATCGATCCAAACCTCGCGATCAGTTTGGCCGCTCCGCTGCTGGAGCAGGAAGTCTGTGCTCAAGCGATCGACGAGGCGATGCTCGCGATTACCTCGCTCGACGGCACGACTGATGCTGAGCTTTTTCCACCGAAGCCGGCCACACATTGTCGCCTCTGCAACTTTCTCGACTTGTGCTCTGCCGGGCGAGAATGGCTGCAAGGGCAGTAGCCCGACCGTGAGGGAGGGCGTCGACGCTCTCGGCAAAACGCCCTCCTTCACGGTCGGGGCTACTGCCCCGCCTCGCAGACTCGCCAATTCATCATACTTCGCGTATAACCTTTCGCGCGGAGGTAAGCTACGGAATGGTCACGATTGCATCCTTCGACGGCGGAGATTTTGACGCGCACATCGCTCTGCCGGCGAGCGGCTATGGACCAGGCATCGTCGTCCTGCAGGAAATTTTCGGCGTCAACGAATACATGCGCAACGTCTGCGACTGGTACGCGGCGCGTGGATTTGTCGCGCTCTGTCCGGATCTGTTTTGGCGACAGGAGCGAGGCATTCAGTTAACCGATCAAACAGACGCCGAATGGCAGAAAGCATTTTCGCTTTATCAAAGTCTTGACGAAGCTAATGCTGTGGAAGATTCCGCGGCGGCAGTTGAGTTTCTGAGAAAGCATCCGGCATGTAGCGGGCGAGTTGGCGCGGTTGGATTTTGTCTCGGCGGAAATCTGGCGTGGTTGCTGTCAGTGCGTTTCCCGGGGCCCCCGCGCGGGCAGCCCGCGCGGGGTGGTAATCCTGATTGCGCAGTCGGATATTACGGCGTCAGCATCGAAAAAACGCTGAACGAAGCCTCGAATTTGAGTTGCCCTCTAATGCTTCATATCGCAGGCAGGGATCAATATTGTTCGCCCGAAGCGCAAAAACAGATTCACGCCAGGCTCGATCCCGACCCGCGAGTCGCCATTCACGATTATCCGGAACAGGATCATGCTTTCGGTCGTTTTGGCGGGCAACATTACGATGCGAAGGCCGCGGAACTTGCGAATCTGCGGACGTTAGAATTCATTGTGCGAAATTTGGCAGGCGAGGGATTGGCAAGCGCGCAAAAGTCTCTCTCGGATCGCTGGGATGAACACGTCAAATATGAATTCGCAACTCGGGACACGAAAGATACTCTGAAAACGATGGTTGCGGATGCTTACGTAAATCACGTTCCGGTGTTGACCGGCGGTGTCGGCCACGAGCAGTTGCGCGAATTCTATTCTCGGCGCTTCATTCCGCAGATGCCGCCCGACACTTCGATGACACCAGTTTCGCGCACCATTGGAATCGATCAAGTAGTTGACGAAATGGTTTTCGAATTCACCCACACGATCAAAATGGACTGGATGCTGCCGGGCGTGGCACCCACCGGCAAGCACGTAAAGATTCCGCTGGTCGTCATCGTTCATTTTCGCGACGGCAAACTCGCGCATGAACACATCTATTGGGACCAGGCGTCGGTGCTGGCGCAACTTGGTTTGATCGACGCGTCGAAGCTGCCGGTTGCCGGTGTCGAAACGGCCGAGAAGGTTCTGAATCCGAAGCTAGCGGCGAACAAATTAATGGAGCGGTAAACGGGACAGCAGCCCGCGCGTTAGCAAGGGCCTGCGGTGATTACGGAAATGATCGCTTGAAGACTAACAACCAAACCAATTCCACGCCCATCGTATCGCGCCTTCGTCGCGATCTCGGGACGATCGAATCTTACGCCGCGTTGATCGGAATCCTGATCGGCGCCGGTATTTTCAAAGTCACCAGCGAGGCCGGAGCGATCACCGGACCCAGCGTAATCCTGAGTTACATAGTCCTTATGCCAGCGATTCTGGCGACTTCAGTTCCTTACGCGGCGTTCATCTCGACGCCTTTGGGCCGTGAGCCGGGCGGCGAATATCTGCACATCTCGCGGACGCTGGGCGGCTTTCGCCTTGCCTACATCGGATCGTGGTTGAAGATAATCGCTTACGTCGGAGCCGGAGCATATCTGGCCAGTGCTTTGGCGGATTACATAATCGAATTAACCGGCAGACGTTTCAGCGGCGAGATCTATCATCAGTCGCTGGCGATTGGGAGTTTGCTTTTCTTTTATGCGGTGCACGTTGTCGGCGTCCGCTGGTTTGGAAGAATTCAGGTGGGAATGTGCGTGCTGCTTGGATTATCGATCCTGGTCCTGGTGGTTCCCGGATTGTTCGCGATTCGCGCCGCGAACTACACGCCCTTCTTCACGCACGGAGTACCCGGATTCGCGTCGAGTTTGATCCCGCTTTTCTTCTCGTACGCAGGATTTGAATCCCTGGCCCAGACCGCCGGCGAAACGAAAGACAGCACGCGGCGGCTGCCGCTCGTTTTCCTGCGCGGCATTAGCGCGACCGCGCTGATTTTTGTTTTGATGTCGGTGGTCGCATTTGGTGTTCTGCCGGGAGCGCAATTGCAAGTTAGTAAGGCGCCAATGACCGAGGTAGCCTCAACCTATCTGCCCTGGGGAGCGGCGAGCTTTGTTACTCTCGGGGCCATCATGGCGATCACTACTTCGTTGAATCCGACGCTCATTGTTCCTTCGCGGCTGGCGCTGATCTTCGTTGAAGACGGACTGGCGCCTTCCTGGCTCGGCTTCGTAAATCCCCGCACCGCGACTCCGGTGCGTGCGCTGACGCTGACGATGGCGGCTTGTTTATTGCTGCTGGTCAGCAATCAACTCTCGCTGGCTTTGAACATCGCGGTGTTTGCGCTGATCCTGCTTTATTTTTTACACAGTTTGGTTTTTCTGATGTTGCCGCGCTGGAATCCACAACTCAATCGCGAGATAACGATCGGGATGCCGGTTTGGCTGCAGCGCGCCGCGGCGTTGCTTTCTGTTTTGGCGATGGGTGGATTGGTTCTGGTGCAGGTTACGCGAGACATGCAAACGCTGCAAACCACCAGTTTGAGCGAGAGAATTAGTAAACACTCTCTGACAAGTGTAGAGCTGGCAATAGCGTGGTCGCTAATTGGAGCGGCGCTATATGTTTTTACTCGCTGGATACGGAGCCGCAGTAACGCAAGTTAATGACTTGTGCGGCTGTACAGAACCGCTTGCGGTAGCAAGCGGGTAACCGACTGGGGCTTCCCAAAAACGATTGTGCTAAGGCGCGCTCCGAACACTGAAATCTACCTGCTCGCTACCGCGAGCGGTTCTGTACCAACATGAACATCAAAGGCAGACGAGTTTTAATCACCGGCGCCAGTCGCGGTCTTGGCCGCACGCTCGCGTTTGCTTTTGCGAAAGCCGGAGCTCGCAAGGTTTTTGCCGGTGCGCGGAAACCGGAAGACATCAAGAAGTTACAGTCCGACGCATTGGCAATCGGCGGCTCGATCATTCCAATCAAACTTGACGTCACAAACGACGACGACGTTCAAGCCGCCGCGAAGCTCGGCTTCATTGATCTTCTCGTCAACAATGCCGGCATCGCCGGTTATGGCAATCCTTTGCGGATGAATTTTGAAGACGCCGTGCGCGAGATGAACGTCAATTACTTTGGCGCACTGCGAATGGCGCGCGCGCTGGCGCCGGCGATGATTGAGCACGGCGAAGGAATGATCGTGAATGTGGCCACCGCGTTTGCAAAAGTTAACTTGCCGATCGTCGGCACTTACTGCGCCACCAAAGCGGCGTTGTTGTCCCTCGGCCAGGCGCTGCGCGCTTATCTCTCCGACAAAGGAGTCCATGTCATAACAGTCATGCCGACGACGATCGATACCGAGATGAGCAAAGGCGCTGACGTTCCCAAGATGACGACGGAATTCGTGGCCGCAGAAATCCTGCGGCACATCCGTGAAGAGACAATCGATCCGCCGATTGGGGAAGAAGCGGAGGGAATATTATCGCAACTGAAAAACGAGCCGCTCGAATTGGAAAGGGCGCTTTCAAGGATACGTGCTTGAAGCTCCGTTAGGAGCGTCATGTTTATAGTTCACCGAAGAAAGGAATTTCAGCTCCGTAGGAGCGGCATATTAGGTTAGACATATCGCTCCTACGGAGCTTTAGAACAAAACTTAGGAGGAGTTCTATAAACATTACGCTCCTAACGGAGCTTCGGAACTAGATCTCCCTCGTTGAATTGAACCTTGGAACCTGAAACCAAAATCAATCGCCGCCGCGAAGAATTCCCGACCCTCGCGTCCGGCATTCATCTGCTGAGCCACAGCCTCGGGCCGGTTCCGCGTGCCGCGCGCGAATCGATGCTTGCTTATTACGACGCCTGGGAACATCACACCAGCGAAGACGCCTGGGCCACGAGCTGGTGGGAGATGTCCACGCGCGTCGGCGATCGCATCGCGGGAATTCTCGGCGGCGCGCCCGGCTCAGTTCAGGTTCAGCCGAACGCGTCGATTGCGCTTTCGTCCGTGGCCTCGTGTTTTGATTTCAACTCGAGTAAGCGAAACAAGATCGTCACCAGCGCGCTGGATTTCCCTTCGATGGAATACATCTGGAACGCGCAAAGCCAAATCGGCGCGCGCGTCGAAGTCGTTGCTTCCGACGACGGCATCACGATTCCTCTCGAACGAATTCTGAAGGCGATTGATGACACGACCTGTCTGGTAGCGCTGTCGCACGTTTCGTTTCGCAGCTCGTATCGCGTCGATGTTCAGGCAATCGTCGAATGCGCGCACGAGCACGGCGCCCTGGTTTTGCTCGATGTCTATCAATCGGCCGGCGCGATTGAGCTGCGCGCAACGGAGTGGAACGTCGATTTCTTAATTGGCGGCACAATCAAGTGGTTGTGCGGCGGACCAGCGTGCGGCTATCTATACGTTCGCCCCGATCTGCAGAAAGATCTCATGCCCCGCCTGACGGGATGGGTCGCGCATGCGGCGCCATTTGATTTCGCGCCGGCGCCGATGCGTTACACTGATTCAGTGCGCCGTTTCGCCCAGGGAACACCGAACATTCCCGGGCTTTATTCAGTTTTGGCGGGCCTGCAAATCATCGAAGAAGTCGGCGTGAAAACAATTCAGGAGGAATCCCAACGCCGCACTGAATGGATGATCGATTTTGCTCTCGAGCGTGGTTGGAAAGTTAACAGTCCGCGTAGCGTAAACGATCGGGGCGGTTCAGTCATGATTTATGTTGGCGACGGTCCAGCGATGGTTAATCGTTTGGGGGAGAAAAAAGTCTTCGTTGATTGTCGTCCCGGCGTGGGCTTGAGGATCTCGCCGCATTTCTTCAATACGGATGAAGAAGTGCAGGATGCGATGGCAATTTTGAGCCACTTGATTACATAGCTTGCGATGCCAGAAACCAAACAGTCGAACTCACATGAAGCGTCGCCATTCTACGCTGCGCTCGATCGGCGCGGCGTAAACATCGAAGATATTTTGCCGCCGGACGATCCGATCGCGCGGCGCGTCTTGCATGATTACGGCGCGATTTTCGTCGCTGATGAAAGCGTCATCCGGCCGCCGCTTTGCGTATTCACCAGGGAAGCAGCAGTTACCGAATTCCAGGAGCGCGCCGGTTTTCGTTCGACGAATATCGGTGATGCCGTGATCGAGTTGCAGCCAGCGGCGATGGAAGCGCTCTTGAAGGCGCGAGCGGCTGCGCGCGCGCAGGGCCTGGACATTACACCGCGGGACGGCGCCGAAGCCGCCCGCCGAAGTTATGCCGACACCGTGCGCCTGTGGAATTCGCGCTTCCTGCCGGCGTTGGATCACTGGACCAGACGGGGCAAGTTAAGCGATCGACAGGTGAAGCGTCTGCGCGCGTTACCCATCGATCGCCAGGTAGCTGAAGTCTTAGAGTTAGAAAGAGAGGGAATTTTCTTCAGCAAAGATTTTTCAAAGTCAGTGCTCTATTCAATCGCGGCTCCGGGAACGTCGCAACACATCGCGATGCTTGCGTTTGATGCAAATGAATTTCTCGATGAACTCGTCCGCGAGATTTTCGCCGCACATGGCTGGTTTCAAACCGTGCTGAGCGATCTGCCACACTTCACTTTTCTGGGAGTGAAAGAAGAAGATCTGCCGGCGCGCGGTTTGAAGAGCCTTGAAGTTCATGGCCAGAAATTCTGGATTCCGGATGTTGGGTGAAATCAGAGTCGGGAACATTCAACCAAGACGCTCAATCGCGAGCGCGACAAGCCGTCGCGCCTTCGTCATTTCGGCGGTGGTTTGCGAGTAATCACAGCATTGATTGTCGTGTTGGTGTTGCTGTCCTTTAGCGTTACCACCTCGGCCTCACTTGGATTTGTGATCCTCAAGTAGGCTTCTGTTGAAGAGGTGACGGTTACCTTAATTCGCCTCGGATCTGTCGATGCCAATCGGGCCGGAAATCCTGAACCTTCCAGCCTGACGACCAACACGCCCGCCTTTTTGTCAGTTCCGGCCTCATAACTCACGATGATCACTTTGCTGACCTTCGAGAAGGCCGGATTGGCAACCGGATCCGACGTAACTGTGTCCTCATCAGTCACGATGGTCGCTTGAACTGCGTCGCTCGAAGGCGCTCGGAAATCAGGAACTTCGATCAGCCCCGCAGAGACAGTATTGAACGACTGCGGAACGCCATTGATGTAGAGGGCTCGCACCATCGTCGTCGGAGGTTTGGCCTTTGAGACAAACCCCGCCCCATGTATGAGGGCTCGCAAGTTTCCATTGACGAGACGAAACGCTTCAAAACTATCTAACTTAAAATCATTGGTCTTGGCTCTTTCGCCAAACATCCAGGCGGCCTTAACAATGCAGCCAGGTGTTTTCGGATCTCCGCAAAGCTCATGCTCAATGGGATTCTCTGAAAGTGTCGCCGGGTTTATCCCGTTGATGTCTACATTTTCCAACCAGTTAAGGTCTATCGCTTTACCCGGCGCAACTAGCGTAATAGTTGGGATTCCCTCAAAGTCATCGGCTTCGAAAGAAAAGACAATTTTGTTGGCATCAACGCGTTCAATTCTGCCGCGCACCTTCTCGCCGTTCAATTCCTCCGCAGCGGCGGCACCAGCCTTACTGTCGTCTCGGAGCAGCGGTTGCGCGAGACCGATAGATTGGGCCAAGGAAACTCCATTGACGAGCACGCCAATCTGGGATGAGAAGTTGGAGCCAGAAATCAAGACTACAATGCGCTTGCCTTTTGGTACTGGCTTGTAATAGATACCCCTTACCCAGAAGTCATTGTTGCCGCCAATGCTCCCGCTTGGAATTGGCACGACGAAAGCTTTTGTTGCGCTGCCACTGCAATTGCGGCTTGTTCGGTTATTGTCGTTCCAGTCATCGGACTTAGTATCGGCGAAATTGTTTGGCTCGTATGCTGAACGCGGAAAGTAGCAGCCATTCGATTCCAACACAAGAGAAGTTGCTTCCTCGGGCACAACAACTACGGCGTAAGTGGTGCGTTCGCCGGATTGCAGCCGATCTGTGCCAGGCATCGGGGTAAACGTCCAGCCGAATTCGCGCGAGCCTTTGCCAAAAGCCGATGAGTAAAGCTCCTGCTGCACAAATTGCGAGAACTGCTCTCGCTGGCGTTGGATGTTTAGTTGTGAGCCAAATCCGAACAAGGTGGAGAGCGCGAATGAGAACGCGCCCGCGCGCGTTTGCAACTTCATGTCATTGACGTTAAGTGAACTTTGGCGCGGAATCAGGTCGATGGTTCGCACACTTCGATCTGATAATTCCGCTCCCGTTAGCGCGCCTGTCAGGGCTGAATTAATCTTCGAACGTGCCTCCGCGGAGGATAGGTCTAGATTAACAAAAGTGTTCTTATACCTAACCTGCATCGGTGTGGCTGTGGGTGCGGGTGTGGCTGTGGGAGTGGGTGAGGAAGTTAGCGCCGGCTCCGGCACAGGGTTAGAAGCAGGGGCAGATGTAGGGGCACGCTTTGTTATTGACCTTTTGTTCCTTCCCTTTGATTTCGGTGTGGGCGCCGGCCTTGCCGTGGATACAGATATAGGCGTTGACGGCGCCGGATTTGTAGCTGTAGGAGAAGGTGTTGGAGTTGGTTTAAGCCTGACGAAGATCTCTTCGCCCCGAAGCAGGTTGTTGACGTCCTTGACGGTTGTTATTGGCCTTTGATTGTCGTCCACTCTGGGTGTTGGTGTCGGAACAGGAACTGGATCGCCGTCGCGCTCGCGAATCGTATAGCCGACGATTTTCCACCACGACTGAGCCCACTTCTTGTCGGCTTCATGATGCGTGGCGTTCACGCTCTGCGGCATCTCGAGGAAGAGCAGGCGCTCACCGGGGCCCACCTCGTCTCGGAGAAGCGTCAATTGCTTGGCTATTATTTCGTACTGCATTTGCAGAAAGTTCTCCAGACGGAGCGAGGCGTTAAGTCTGGGCGCTTGATTAAACTTTTCGATCTGGGACGCGGCCGCTTCTTCGAAGGCTTTATCAAACACGCTCTTGGGCAACTTGTTTGCGTCAAACTGAACGTTGGCCGCCGTTGCCTTAAGTTCGCCGGAGGGCGCGTTTAAGGTTTTCAACTCGTCGTTCGTAAAGTCAATCTCTTTGTCCACCTTCGCGCGGCGGTCCGTCTTGGCAGCGATTTTGGCGTCAAGACGCTTCTTGTCCGAATCGCTTTCGGCGTCGGCCTTCTGTGTCTCTAGATCATCGATCTCGCCTGTCAGCGCAAGGGATTCCTTGCGCAAGCGGTCGCGTTCGGCGATCAGTTCTTCGCGGCGTTGAGCGTCAAACTCCTGGTTGCGTGACACCAACTTGTTGGTTGCAAGGTCTGCCTGATTGAAGGTAGCCCCGAACTCGATCAGCATCCTCATGACATCGAAGCGCAAACCGGCGATTTCATTAGGATCCAGATCGTCCAGGCTCTTGGCCTTTAGGTCTAAATTCCGCCGATGCATTTGCGCCAGCAGATAGTGGGCCTGCTCGAGTGTCCAGACATTTGGCTGGTCGGCGTTGATGATGATCACCCGTTTTTGCGCCTGCACGGATAGCGTCAAGCAATTCAGAAATAAGACGAAGCTTAAGGACGGCGAGAGCAATCGGCGGAATGTAATTCGACCGGACATGCTGTTGTCTCCTTCGGACACAATTTGAGAAGCATCCAGTGAAAGTGAAACTAACTCCCGTTAAATGGGGAACTGCTCTTTCAAATCGTTATGACAAGGAGCGCTGAAATATTTCACGTCCCAAAGTCAGATGGAGCGCTGAAATTAGAATTCGCTCTTGTGGCAGGGCTGCGACGATCAGGATTAAACGGGCAAGCCTGCGAGCCAATGCAACGCGGCGCGCCATCATGGCGAAACCCGCTGCCGGCCCAGTGCTCGGTGCCGCACGCCGACGCGCCAACGGTGCATCAGGGTCGATGCTGCCATCGTCGATTCGGCTGAGTCTCCGGAGGGTGGGAGGCGAGCCATCACAGGCCGAGGTTTTCGATCATCTGAAGAATGTCTGGGCGCTTGCCAATTCGTTGACTGGCAGGACGATTATCTTGGGGATCGGAGTCTACTTGAGGCGAGCCGGTCGCCCGAAGGAGTTGCCTCGCTTGCGCAGGAGTGAGAAGAGCCTTTCCGGCGTCGAGCAGGATACCCTGAACACACGCGAGAGCGCCGGCAACCATTGGCGACGCGGATGAGGTACCTCCAAAGTCAGGTGTGTACCAGCGATCTTCATCTGGCCCCTGTTGCAAGTTGCCAAACCCACACGTAGTCACCTCCTGGCCCCAACCCTGGGCGTCAACCACAGACCCAAAGTTCGAGAACTCCATTCGTGATCGATCTGGTCCCCAGTCGCTGCCGTTTAATCCTCGCAGTGGCGCGCCGGCGCCGACTACGATAGCGCCGCTGTCGACGTTAGTTCGCCGAAAGGGATTCTTCCAGTCTGCCGGAAATGGCCCGTACGGTGGGGCAGGATTCTGCTCAAAGATATCACTATCCAAATCACTCGCGCCGTTCCCAGCAGCTTCTACCACGACCACGCCTCTAGCCACGGCGTACTGAATTGCCGCCAGATTGTCGGGCCACCATTCAACCGGTATATACCCACGCTGGTCTTCCCTTATTTGGAAACCAAATTGGGGACCGGGCAACTGCATCTCGATGACCATGATGTCGCCGCTTCTAAGCAGGTCGGCAGCTTGTCTGATGGCAGCCGCAGTTCCTGAGTCACTGGGAAAATGGCTGCCAGGCTGACCGTAAACGGAAACGGCGCGGACAAGTGCTTCCGGGCAAATCCCAATGATGCCAAAATTGTGCCCCTGGTTGCGATCGCCGCTCAGGATGCCAAGCACCGCCGTCCCATGGTTTCGCCACAGCAGTTCAGGAGTTTCGGTACCCCCTGCCACGCCGCCCTGGTTTTCGGTCAAGTCTTCATGCGTAAAGCGCCAGGCACCTTCGACATCGATGATTCGAATGCCCAGGCCACCGCCGCCGGGGCGAGCCCAGGCAGCGATTGCATTCACGCCTTCAGGTGCGCTGCCCAAATAAATCTGCAGGCTGCTGAGGTCAGGTGTGTGGGCGGAGGGTTGAGTTGGCGGCGGCCATGTCCTACCGCTATTCATTAACGGTAGTTCAGCACCGGGTTTGACAAAAGCTGCGCGCACTGACGGATCATGGCGAAATTGTTCAGCAAGCACTTCCAGCATCGAGTCGGGAGCTGAGACTTTGTAGAAGAGGGACAATGCAGACAGCGGTTCTTCAACCCCCGCCTCTGTCACCTGAGACCGGCGGTCCACCAACTCTTCACTCAGGCCGAAAAGAGGCTCAAGCGACACGCCCTCGGAACTGAGTAATTGGTCTAAGGAGTCGAGAGGGGCCTCCTTCACAGACATGAGGCCTTCGGTCGTGACCCGTAACCCAACTTCGGACTCAACGACCAGAATCAACTCACGCGCTGCAGGTGATGGCTTCATTTGGCTTCCTTTGGCTTCCTTTGGGCGAACACAATTTCACCCTCCCCTTTGAACTCAATTAGCTGCCGGGCTTGCTTCGGCTCATACTCCCGGGCAGGCAGGCGGCGTCAGGGTCAATCGGCGGCGTCGGGCTCGGAGGAAGCGGGGTAGAAGAAAAGAATATCTTTTCGGGATCCGGCACCAAATCTCCAATCGCCGTGTAGTAGGAATCAGCATCACTCCCACCTGCCTCCTTCTGGCAGAGTCGCTCAATATTAATTTGGAAGGTTGACGTACTGTCGGCGGTGAACACGGTCTGGTTGCCGTTTTTGAAAACCGCCTTGCTGTTTGGCTGATCCAAAACTATATCAATGCCCGTCTTGGTGGCGACGGTGCCGAATTCTTGGAAGGAACCTTTCATACCTCTTTTGATCAGTAGTTTGTTCTTGCTAAGGCTGCGCGCCAGAAGCTCACCATTGTTTATGCTGAAGAGTGACACGAAGCCCGCTTTCTTGGCGCCGATCGGCTTGTGATAGATCTCGCTCTCGAAGTCAACGACCCATCGAAAAGAATCGCGGTTGTCAGGGGTAGAGCCCGCCTCCCGATCGATCGCTGCATCCATCTTTCGGCGAGAGACTCCGGTCTTGGAGGTATTGCTGACACTGATCTTGAGATTGTTCTTAATGTCAGCTTCACCGAGTCTGGTGAACGGCTGGAGAATTCCGGCGGCGTCAGCCTTGAGGACCGAGATGCTAAACCCGTGGCCCTCCGGAGCGTTGCGCAAAACGCCCACCGTGCATTTCTTATTTTGTGAATCGACAAAAACCAGTTGCAATCCGTCGAGGGTTATCTCAACGTTGGGACGAGTGTTAATAGGCGGCATTTTCTTTCTCCTTTCGAGTAAATAGTGAATTGGGCGACGCCACAGTTGCGTCGTTGTCTTGTCCTCCTGCTGAATATGCGATTATCGCAACAGACATTTCAGCAGGGGCGAAGAGCGATGCGAAAGAACGCGAGCTACTCCGTTTTAGGGTAATTCGGTCGTACCCATCCAACCGGGAAGACAAACGGCGTCGGGAGTTGAGACGATTGTTTTGTCGAAAGCCGGAGATCTGCCAAAAGTGACCCGCCGAAACGGCGGAATGTGGTTGGCTACTACGAGATGATAGTTTTCTGCATCGATCTCGGCGCTGGGTCCGTGCTGCCGCTTGTTGGTCATAGAAATATTGTAGTCGACGTTTTCTACGGCGGGAAGCGGGGTCGGCGCACTGTCCGGCCCATTAAAAAAAGAGGCCGTCTCTTCTGATTCAAGTGCAATCTCGGCCCCGATGCGTGTTGCGACTAGACCCAAGTCTGTCGTGACTCCACTCGGCTTTGTTACCGTAAGCTTATTATCGCTGAACGGAGGTTGGGCGAAAAACGTCCCGTCGTAAATTCGCAGAATTGGCCTGAGCTTCTGCAGCGCCAGTCCCGGTTCGAGCCGCCGGCCATACACTTGATTACCCTCCAGGTTGACAAGGCCCATAGCCTGGAGGCGCACTCTTTGCTGTGACCTATTCGTGTTCAAAAAGAGACGGTCCGCAATTATTTGGCCCGCCTGCGGAAAGAGGATTGTTGTAGACCTACTTCGCTCAGTCCTGGTGATCAAAATCTCCGGTTGATGATGATGAACATTCGATAAGAGTCCTACATCGCAGTATTCTCTATCGTCATTGAGAAAGAGAAGTAGCATCCCCTCGAAGGAAAATCGAATCGTTGATATGGGCATAATCCTGCTCCTTCACTGAAAGAAGTTGCGGAACAAAGCGTCCGTCGCATTTCTATCTGATATGCGATTCCGGGCAGGAACATTTCACCTGTTGACCCTGGTTGCAGGTGGCGTCAAAAGCCAGAATCGGAGTTGCTCAGGACAGCCGTCAGACAACTTGCGTCGGGAATGGAGCGTGCAGGGATACCAAAGTGGATCCTGCGGCTCGGCGCGAGATCGCCGGCAACTACGGTGTAGTAATACTCGGCGTCTATGTCAGCGATCGCTCGCAGTGCTTTCGCATTCCATTTGTCAGGGTCAACCTGGCTCACCTGAATTTCGTAGTTGACCCCGGCTTCTGCCGAAAGAGGTGGGTTCAGGAGATGTGCTCGTAACCATCTCTGATTCTCCTTTCTATGACTGCCGGTGATGCGCGCCGTTTACAATCGAACTGGCGCGACTCTCCCGAGTTATGCAGATTGGCGGGCGAAGCGCGTAGGGATCTAAAATCTGGCGTAGCCCCCAACCAGCGTGAACGAGGCCCAGTAATAAGGATGGCGGTAACGCGGATCCTCGCCGTTGGCCATGTCCTGCTGGGCCCGCTGAAGAGCTTCGGCGGTTGAAAGATTCTCAGTCTTTCGCAGCCGGTGAAATGCGATCATCAAATTCGCCGTGGCATCCGAATCGACCGGCCAAAGGCTGGCGACCACCAGGGGAACTCCGGCTGCGATGAAAGTCCGGGAAAGGCCCATTATGCCTTCTCCGCGGTAATACCGACCGACTCCCGTCTCACACGATGAGAGTACGACCAAACGAGTGGCCGGCAGGCTTGATTTGTAAATTTCATAAGCCTGCAAGACGCCGCTCTCCTCCGACTCATTGCGAACATGACCCGCCGCAAGGATCAACTTGGAACGGAGCGGAAACTGTTCGTCAACGATTGAGTGCAAGGCGAGATGCACGACGCTCGATCGCTTCATTTCAGTTTCCACCATCGCTTTGGTGGCTTCCTCGCCAACCAGAGCACGACTCCGAGATGGTCCGTAAGAACGCTTTATCTCCCTGGCTTCGCGCTCGGCAGACGGCAAGTTGGAAAGCTGCGGAAACTGTTCACGACTAAACCGAGGATTGCCGACCGTCAATAACCTCTCGCTTTCCACCTTGTCTTTCTCATCGGCTAACTTGGAAGAATGAATGAACATCGTGACGCTGGGCGCCGAGGTCAGCCGGTAGTCACTCATTAAATAGTTACCGGAGGCGCGAGAGATCAACGCACCGAATGGCAGATAATTGAGAGTCTTGTCGGGAACCACGCAAAGCAGCTTCTCCTTTTTCAGAGATGTTTCGATCGGCTTGATTAGGATGTCGTAAAGAGCCAAGCCGTCCCGTCGCAATTCCTGAGTATTCTCTGACGGATAAGAAACAAGCCTTAAATAACGAAACAGGATCTCGTTAAGGTCCGCGAGTGAAATAACCTTTTCTTCGTGGACAAAATTCGTATTCGAAATCAGCCAGATCACTACCTTGTCTTTCAATACCGCATACTGGAGGACTTGCGTTTCGGCAGGTAGTTCGGCTTTCAGATCGGGAAAATCTTTCGCGGGCGTGGCAGAGTTAAATCGAATGTCTGGATCATGAGATTCACCAACTAACTTCGCTTCGTTGCTGGCCAAATCCAGTAGTGATCGAGCTCGTGCTCTCTCTGAATACTCGAAAGCAGTCTGAAAATTTGTCTTGGAAAACTCGTAGTCGATCGCGACATCATAGATATCCTGTTCGGTATCAAAGAACGGCTCTCGGTTGGATTCCTCAAGTATCTTCGAGCGATACCGCTCAAACAGATCCAGACAGATTTTGATTTCTTCGTCGACTGAGGTACACCCTCCCTGGTGCATACAGGAGAGCAGTTTGCCTTTATGGGCCACGTAACTAAACGCCTGAAACTTGCCTAGTTCATCATAGAGCTTGATTGCTTGAGCATAGTCGGCAACTGCTTTGTCGAAGTTGCCTGATTGCTTTTGAATCAGACCACGCTGTAGCGAAGAATAGGCGATTGCTTCTTTTCTACTGGCTTCGTTGGGTATCTTCTCAGCGCGATCCATGGCCACATCGGCGTTTTTCTGCGCCTCTTCATAGTTGCCTTGACCGGCGTACATCAATCCCATGAGGGAGTACGAGCGACACACAGTTACCGGGGGCACCTTCGAATCCTCAGCCCGCCGCAAGGCTTCTTTTTCATATTCGATCGCCGCGGAATGAAGACCCATTGCATCGAGAGGAAATGGTATCGTGAAATAGCTTCGCCAAAGCTGGATCGGTTCTGTGCCGCTAATGAATGCCAAAGCGAGACTCTGTTTATGGAGATCCAATGATTTAGAGTAATTACCCAGCCGAAAATATTGTTGGGCCAGTTGATTCGTCGTCTTCATCACCCCGGTCGTGTCGCCAATCTGCTCGGACAATTTCAACGAGCGATCACTCGCCTCAAGTGCGGCAGAAACGTTGGTAAGTCCAATTTGCACGTTGGCAGTCGCGTTCAGCGCTTGCGCTTGCAGCCACTGGTATCGGTGGGTCTCACATTGCCGAACTACCTGATTGAAAACTGATAGGCTGACGTTGGATTTTAGTTGCATCAGATAAGAATGACCGATCGGGTAGCCAACATATACCGCTTCCGCCTTATCGCCGATGTTTTCCAGGATTGCTTTGGCGCGAACCAGATATCCTTCCGCTACCTCACCATTCGATTGGTAGAGACTGTCCCGGCCAAGCTTCAGTAAGTGACGCGCCTCGACCAACGACCGGCGCTGAGCGTCCGAAGAGGATCTTAAAAATCGAGCCAGATCCCGAACAAAGAGATCGCCGGCTTTGTCCTGTTCGAGCTTAGCCACATAAAGCAGGGCTTCAAGCGTCTTCGATGATTCCGCTCGCTGAGCTTTGCTTGCGAGATCCAGATAGTTGTCAACGAGCGCGTTTGCGATGGGTCCGCCGGAAAGATCGCGATGCTGGCTAACAATTAGCCATGCTGTCTGGTCATCTTTGCTTTCAGAAGCTGTGCGAAAATCCCGCAGTAGATTTTCCTGCGTCGCGGAAGGCTTGTTCTTCTGCTCTTCGAGTTGCTTGAGATTTCGCCTGGCCTCCTCAGCCCATGGTGAGCTTGAATCTTTCTTGAGATATTCACGCCACTCCTCTTCGGCTTGCCAGGGAAGCAACATGAGTTGGTAGCAAAGAGCCCGGTTGAATCGCGCTTCTAATAAATTGCCATTGAGTTCGATCGCCTGGGTGAGGTTCTCAAAGCCGCGACCCAACTCTTCGATGCTCTTGCCTCGTTCATTACGGTCGCCATCAACTCTTCCTTTTTCCAGCCAGGCCGCGCCCAGGTCGCTGTAGAGTTGCGCGTTCTTCGGATCGCCTTTGATGGCCTCATCGAACTGCTCGATGGCTTTATCAAATTCTTTCTTGGCGAGATAAACTTCACCAAGAGCATGATGAACGATTGGTGTTGGCTTGTTGTTCAGGGTGTCGAGCAGTGTCAGCTCCGCTCGACGTAAATCAGTTTGATTGACGCGATCCGATTCAGGGCCTCGCGTAGTCGCGTAAGGCGCATAGGAGAGAGCAGAAATGCGCGACTCGACCGGGCGCTGCTCGCGATAGGCAGCGTTTAGCGCCAGCAAACCTTTGTCGACGTCCGATTGATGAAAGAAGATTTGCCAGATGCCGAAAGCAAGGCCCAGCACGACCACAGCGAGGGCGGCAAATCTCAATGGAGATGAGAAAAACGCTTGTGCCCATCCCCATTGAATTCGCGACGGGGTGAGTTTGCTCGCTGGCGCATCGGTGACTCTCGCCGAAAGATATTTGTTAAAGGCGCGGCCGAAGTTTAGTTTCTGATGACGTTCTGTGGTCGAGAGAAAGTGTCCTTCAAAACTCGCGCGATCCGCCGAACCGAGTTTGCCGCCAAGATATTCGTCTATGAGTTCGTCTTCGGCCACGAGCAACTCCTCAAACATATCCTCATTGGTCAGCAGATGCTGCTCAATCTCCCGCCGGACGTCATCGCTGAGTTGCCCCAACAGATAACGCCTAATCCGGTCGCGAGCCTCTGGGGTCGGCGTCATAGGCGTGCTACTTTCACTCGAGGGCAAGCTCTTACTGAATATGCGCAAAAGCTCGAAATCATTTCAGTTGGCCGGTTGCTGCTCCAGGCAGGCATGCACGCACTGTTGCAGCGCCAGGCGAATTCGGTGCGCTCGAATTCTCAAAGCGTTGACGGCAATGCCCAGTTCTTCCGCCAGACGCTTGCGGTGCTCGATCTTTGCGCGTTTTTCCTGCTGGTAATATTCCAGCACAAGTTTGCGGTGATCTTTAGGAAGGTGATCGAGACAACGCTCCAGGCATTGATACTCGGGTTCAATGTCGTCCGCGAACGCGCTCGAGTTGCTCTTTGCCGCGTCCGCGGAAATATGAGTCTGATGGACCTGCGTCTTCCTCAAATACTCAAGATGCACCTTCTGTCCGACACCATAAAAATAGAGGGCCGGATCGCCGTTATAGGTATTCACAACTTCCGCAACTTTTGCGGTAACCCGATTGATGGTCTCGTCAGCGAGGTCCTCGGCTTCGCGGCACCCGCGGCAAGTGAAGATCTTAATAAGCCGGAGCCGAATCGCTTCGTACTTGCGTCCCGCGCGCTCGTGATCTGCATCGAGCCAGTCGAGTAAACCGTCGAAGGCGTCTTGAGTTAGAACCCACTGTTTCTTCATCGGTAACAAATCTGATCGAAGCAAGAAAACCAGACACGCATACCTTCAGGGCGGCAATTGAATCAGCTTGTTTTTGAGCTGAGTTGCGAGTGTCTGGAACTTCCCGATAAATCCTGCGAAGATGAGTTTAAGAGCGGGGGTTTGTCCCTCGCTCCGCGACCTGCTATCACCGTCAAACAACTCCAAGTTCGCCGCTTATGCGCGCTCGCAACGTCTTGCGCAAATCAAGCGCAGAGTAGTCGGGACGTCGAACGATGTCAATCGGAATTTCGGGGGAGTCGAAACCTTGAAAAAACTATTCGGACCAGAAACCTTCTGGCTGCGGGCCGGTCGTGACAATGATTCGGGCTCGCCCATTATCTTTGGTCCAGGCTTCGTAAATATTGAGTTGGGCCACCGATTCTACGATGGCAGCCGGTAGCGCAACGGCTTAAACCGCTTTGTGATAAGCTAGCGCAACGAAGAAAGGGACCTGAATTGCGACGACGCGATCTTGATGGTTGTCCGATAGCCGGGGCGCTGCAATTGATCGGCGACAAGTGGAGCATGCTGCTGGTGCGCGATCTCGTCTCTGGTCCCAAGCGGACTACTGAATTGCTCGCGGAGTTACACCCGATCAGCAGCCGCACGCTGATGGGCCGCCTGCGCGACATGGAACACGATAAATTGATCCTGCGCCGGAACCTGCGCGGTATTCCTCGACACGTTGAATATGAATTGACCGAGCGCGGCCGGAAGTTGATTCCTTTACTCGAGCCGCTACTGAGAGTTGGTCGTGCGCTGGAGTGTAACCAGTGCGAGGACCGCAAGCGCCGCTTGGGTTACTACTGCGAATTCTGTCCGGTGCCGCGCGGAGAGCAACCTTACGTCGAAGAACCTTCACCTTTCAGGGAACCTGCGCCGTCGTCTCGCCGCCGTCCGAAAGACGATTCGATCGTGCTGCTATAGTTATTCGACGAATCCGCACACATAGACTTCGCTATTCATCGCTCAAACCTTCCGCGGGCAGATTACACATCACTTCACCAGTAGGCATGATGATCTTCTCGTGATCGGGCGTGATGTGCTCGCCTTCAATCGTCACCTCCTCGCCTGTTGGCATCGCGATTGGTAAGTGATCGAGAAAGCGCTCGGCATCGATTGCCGACATGCAGCCGGTGCCGGCCGCGGTGACTGCCTGACGATAGACGGAATCCTGCACGTCTCCACACGCAAAGACTCCGGGAATATTAGTTGACGTTGAGTGACCCGAAGTTTTGATATAGCCGACGGCATCCATCTCGAGTTGCCCCCTGAAAAGATCGGTGTTGGGCTTGTGGCCGATGGCGACGAAGACTCCGTCACAGGGAAAGGTGCGCTTTTCGTCGCCGGCGAGGTTGCGCAAGCGCACGCCGGTCACTCCTTGTTCCGCGGTCCCCAGAATTTCTGTTACTTCACTGTCCCAGACAAATTCGATCTTGTCGTTACGAAACGCTTTCTCCTGCATGATCTTTGACGCTCGCAATTTGTCGCGGCGATGGATAACGAAAACGCGCGCGGCATAGCGAGTCAAAAACGTCGCTTCTTCCATCGCGGTGTCACCGCCGCCAACAACGACCAAATGCTTGTTGCGAAATGCCGGCAGTGGTCCATCACAGGTGGCGCACGCGGAAACACCGTTGCCGCCGAAACCATGCGGCGTCTTCGCTTCGCCGGGAACGCCGAGCCATTTTGCCGAGGCGCCTGACGCTATGATCAAAGTCTCGGCCTTGATAACGCTGTCTTCGGTGTAGAGAGTGAAAGGCCTCTCGCTCAGATCGACTCTGGTAATCCACTCTTCCAAAAACTCCGTGCCGAACCGCTCCGCCTGTTTGCGAAACTCGACCATCAAATCCGGTCCCTGAATGCCGGCGGCAAAGCCCGGATAATTCTCAACGTCAGTGGTAATCATCAGTTGTCCGCCCGGCGTCGTCTGCTTTTCGTTGTCGGCCGGGGCGTCGATTAGCAGGGGGTTGAGATTTGCTCGGGCGGTATAAATGGCGGCCGTTAAACCCGCAGGTCCTGAGCCGATAATTACGACTTGACGACGAAGTTCTTGCTTATTCAAAACTGGATCAGTCTCCTTCAGTGAAGTCCTGGAAGTCCCTCAGATCGCAGGAAATGTATGGCGTTTTCAGTTGCCCGTATAGTATAACTAGTGGTGTACGAGTTAGTCGAACCAGATACAACCCCGACCAGATTGTGTGCCGAACCTTATCCACCCTTTGCGGTAAGGCACGTTTTGAGATTGCGTTGAGCACAAATTCGGACGACAACGTGAACAACGCCGCGCCGCGCGAGATTCATAGGATCGCTGTGCTCGGCGCAGGCACGATGGGACACGGCATCGCGCAAGTTGCCGCGGCGGCAGGCTTCGCGGTCATCATGCTCGATGTCAACGCGGAAGCGCTGGCGCGCGGCAGGGAATCGATTGAGCGGAACCTGGCAAAGGGAATTCAACTCGGCAAGATCACTGAGCAGGACCGCGATGAAGCGCTGCAGCGCATTCGCGGTGCTACTCAATTCGAAGAAATTCGAGACGCCGATTTGATCATCGAAGCCGCACCCGAAATCCTCCAGCTCAAACAGCAGCTTTTGCGCGACGCCGAGCCGCTCATTAACGCCCAATGTATCTTTGCCACTAACACGTCTTCGCTTTCAATCACCGAAATCGCTTCTGTTTCGCAACGTCCGGAGAACGTCATCGGGATGCACTTTTTCAATCCCGTACACATCATGCGCCTGGTCGAGATCGTAGTAAGTAAGCAAACGAGTGACGACACCGTCGCCACTGTTCACGAGCTGGCCAGGCAAATCAAAAAGGAGCCGATCATCGTGCGCGACGCTCCCGGTTTTGCGTCGAGCCGGCTGGGCGTGACTCTGGGACTCGAAGCGATTCGAATGTTTGAACAGGGTGTCGCCAGCGCGCCTGACATCGACAAAGCGATGGAACTCGGTTACAACCATCCGATGGGCCCTCTGCGCTTGACGGATCTTGTCGGTCTCGACGTGCGACTGAACATCGCTGAATATTTGCACGGAGCGCTCGGATCGGAATGCTTTCGTCCTCCAGAGATCCTGCGGCGTATGGTGAGCGAGGGCAAGCTGGGTAAGAAGACGGGTGAAGGTTTCTACAAATGGGACGAGCATGAACAAGCCCAAAGGGCTTATACTAAGTGACGTAACCTGGCATTTCGTTCTGGAGCGCCGACTTCATTTAGCATGAAACGGTGAGACTATCGTGGCGGCTGTTATGAATACGCCTTACAACGAAGAAGAGAGACGTTTTGCGTTGCGCATGGCTTTGCGTCTGCCGATTGTCGTCTCTGGGCGCGCGGAAGATGGCGCGGCCTGGAGCGAACCTACCGACACTGACGATATCTCGACTTCGGGCGCGCTGTTTCATCTGAATCAAAAAGTAAGCCGCGGTGATAAACTTTACATTCGCGCTCACCGTCCCGACGGTTCACCCACCGAAGTCACGGCCGTCGTCGTTCGTGTTTCGCCCGCTATTTACGGGACCGCGCGCGTGGGTGTGCAGATCAGCGAACCCAGCGAAAACTGGATGCGCCTCTTTGTCGCCTGGGTGGCCGATGAACAGCCCACGGCAAACGAATCCTCTTCCGCTTCAGAATGATCAATCGAAGAGTAAGTGCGGCTCTGCCGTCTGGCCGTGCCGCGACGCCTTGCCTGGCCTCGCGACCGATGATTGAAAAGAGGTAGTGGGTATTTTCATCGTTGAGCATTTACACTAAGAGTGATTATCGTCTTCAGGATTGTTCGTAGCTTCGGGCGGGCTCTTGGAGCTATTTCTCTGCGCACTACTAATTATCTGCGGTACAAACCGCTCGGAAAACCCTGCCACGAAACACCAAAAAACCAGCTTCGCGAAATCGACGCCCGTTCTTGGAAACGTTTCTACAAACAGCTTTTTCATGTCATCTGCTGAGGGTGGATCCATGAAAGTTGGAATAGAAAAGTGAGGGAATAGCGGACTGTCGAGAATGCCACTCAAGAACGCAAGATATAACACCAAAGCAAATATGCCGCCGTACACAGGAATAAGCAGGATGTGAAACCATGACCGTGATAGCAGTTCTAATTCTTCTTCGCCGACGTTCTTGATCCGTTGCTGAATACTTACAAATCCGCCAACGAGCCCCGTACCAAAGCAAGCCCACGAAACCATAAACCTTTGGTGAAAGAACAGAGTCGCAGCAAAGACCGAGGCAACAATCACGAGCGCGAAAGAAGTCATAATAATTAACCGTCTGGTTATTATCAGCAGTCTCTCGCAGCGGCTGAGTGATTCTCTTTCTGGTGTTGAATCTTCAGTCATGAGGGCTTCTACCTTTCCGTGCTTGGCGCATTCTACGCTCTGTCATCCAAAAGGCAAGATCTACGGATTTTAGCCTGGCAAGTTTTGACAATATCCTCAATTCCCAAAGATGACGGACCAACTGAATGTAAGGCTACGCCTTACTGAGGCAGACCAGTGCTCGAGATAAGCAGCAACCGGAAGGCCAGAGGTTTCCGCACATCGGACGGCGAGCCGTAAGACGGGGCGACGCTCGTACGGGTCTTTGTGTCCACGCAACTTTGCGGCTAATCTATGTCAAATCAACAGAAACCGGAGCGAGCAAAGTGACCCGAAGCTACGAAACCATTCTGGTCGAACGCCGTGAGCGCGTCGCGATCGTCACCATCAACCGTCCGGAAAAGCGAAACGCCCTCAACATTCAAACGCGCACCGAAGGTGTCGCGGTCCTGGATGAACTGGGCGCGGACGATTCCGTTCGCGTCGTCGTTTTCACCGGAGCCGGTGATAAGGCGTTCATTGCCGGCGCGGATATCGCTGAATTCACCGATCGCACAGCGATCACGCAGCGCGAAGTGATGCTGGAGCGCTCGCTGTTCAACGCCATCGACACTTTTTCCAAACCTGTCATCGCCATGATCAATGGCTACTGCCTGGGTGGCGGCTGCGAGTTGGCGCTGGCTTGCGACATTCGCATCGCCAGCGAAAAAGCTTCGCTGGGCCAGCCGGAAATAAATCTCGGGATCATTCCCGGCGGTGGCGGCACGCAGCGACTGACCAGACTGGTAGGCGAAGGCAAAGCGATGGAAATGATTCTCACCGGCGAGATCATCGACGCCCAAAGTGCGTTTACTCTTGGTTTGGTCAATCACGTGGTGCCGGCGGATCAACTGGAAACCAAAACCATGGGAATCGCCAATCGGATTGCCGAGAAGAGTCCGATTGCCTTACGGCTGGCAAAGGAAGCAGTGAAGCTGGCTTCGCGATCGAACCTCGACGAAGGCCTGCGCCGTGAAGTCGATCTGTTTGCGCTCTGTTTCTCTAGCGAGGACAAGGACGAAGGCGTGAAAGCGTTTCTGGAAAAGCGCAAACCGGAATTTAAGGGGAAGTGAAAAGCCTGGTTCCCTCTCCCCCTGGGAGAGGGTTAGGGAGAGGGCGTGAGTAGCTGGACCATCTAACTCCCACTCCCCGGCCCTCTCCCAACGGGAGAGGGAGTTTTTCAGCGATTCTTTAGACATGACGAGCGACCTGGGAAGGGAAAAATGGGCGGTGCTCAGCGATCGCGGATGCGAAGCCACCGATCTGTCTCACGAAGAGGCAAGACGATTAGTGCATCGTCTCGCGGGTGAAGGCCGTCACGGACTCTGCATCGTGACCAACGAAGCGGCAAAGCGGATGTCGCCAACACGTCATCGCTTAGTCGACCAGCCAATGATTTCCAAAGAACATCCGGGCTAGGAACTGCGGCTTTGCCGCAGCACAGTGCGGTGAGGCTTGCCTCACCGTGAAGTCCTTTTATGAAGTTGAAGAGGCTATGCCTCGGCGCCGTGGCTTGAGGCAGCCTCGATTTGGAAATTGGGAGTGGCCCGGAAAGGCTGAGCCTTTCCGCACTGCTCAGCGGCTGAGCCGCCAAGAAAACTCAGCCAATCGTCAACACAACTTTCCCAAAACTCTGATTCGATTCAATGCGTTGATGTGCCTCGCGTACTTCTTCCATTTTGAAAACACGATCGATGACCGCTCGTACCGCGCCATTGGCGAGTAGCGGGACGACATGCTGCGCGAACAGACGCGTCGCGGTTGCTTTCTCTTCAATTGAGCGAGTGCGCAATGATGTGCCCATGATCTGCAGACGCTTGCTCATCACGATCGAGTAATCGATCTCAGCCTTGGCGCCGCTGGTCGTGCCGACAAAAATCAAACGCCCTTTGGTGGCGAGCGATTCCAGATTCGCCTTCAAGTAGGCTGCCCCGACCAGATCGAGAATCACGTCCACGCCTTTTTCGTTCGTCCATCGCTTGACCGCTTCCACGAAAGTCGTCGCGTCGCCACTGACAACTACAGACTCACTCAAACCAAATTCTCTGGCGCGTTCAAGTTTTTCTGCTGTGCGCGACGTTCCGTAAGCAATCGCGCCCGCCGCTTGCACGAGTTGGCTTGCCGCCGTGCCCACGCCCGATCCGGCCGCGTGAATCAGCACGTGCTCGCCCATCTGCAATCCGCATTGGGTGAACAGCGCGTCATGCGCGGTCATGAAAACTTCGGGAATCGAGGCCGCTTCGGCCCAGTCCAAATTCGATGGAATTTCCGCGAGATGGCTTTCCGGTATCGTTACGAACTCCGCTTGCGCGCCGCCGCCCGTGATACCGAATACGCGATCGCCACGTTTCCACCTGCGAACTTCTTCGCCTACTTCCGCAACTTCACCGGCGAATTCGAGGCCGGGAATTTCCTGGCTGTAACCCTTTGGCGCGGGATAGCGGCCCATGCGCTGCAGGATGTCGGCGCGATTCAAACCCGCGGCGCGCACACGAACTCGCACGCGATCAGCAGTCGCGCGCGGCGCGTCCGCGACCTCGCGCACTCCCAGGCCTTCAACGCCGCCGAAGGAAACGATGGTGACTGCACGCATGGGGCTGTCTTGCCGATGCTAATTTGGGGAATAATATAGTTGACTGACCACGCGCCTAGTGTTTCAGCGCGGGATTTGGATAGGTTTTCATCTTCTGAGCAAGATTATCAACGCCAATGAAAAAGTCAGCCTCCTCTTTCCTGATATCTTTCAGATAGGATCGAACCTCAGCATTGTCATAGAGCTTTTCGGCATCGTAAGAATACTCGTTATAGAATAAGTCTTTATCGATCATGCCCTTCTCATAAAGGTCATTCAGACTATCAAAAATTCCCAGATACCCGTCCAGATCGTCGTCGGTAAAATTACCGCCGTGCTGCTTCAGGACGGGCTTGCCGCGTGCAATTATGGATTCGATTTTCAAGTTCGGCTGTTTGTCGAGTCGTTCATCAAACCGGATGATTAGATCGATGGAGCGAGTCAACTTAGTGTCTTCGATCTGACTTCTCATGACCTCCAGTTGTTGACTCATCACGCGAGCCTGTTGGTTCATGCTCCGCAACTGGAAAATTGTAGTCACTCCGTAAATAAGTCCAACGAGGACAAGCAGGCCGGTAAAAATGCTTAGCAGTTTTGTGTGATTCCATTCGCGTTGCGCTCGGTCGCTCATTTCCGTTGTCACGCAGCCTTCTTTGCGCCCTTTCTCGCTTTCTCGTATTGAGCCTGTCGCTTGTTTATCTGCGCCTTCGAAGTACCTTTATTTATTTGATTCCCAACATCCTCTTGACCTGTTCCGTACTATAGCGACGCTTGCCAAAGTTTTGCGCGCCTCCAGGAGGTCGAGATAGTCAATGAGGTCTTCAAGTTCCTCGCGCAGTTTCGCGATCCTCTCAATGACGTATTTCTGCTCTTGATTCTTTCTCGAACTCATCTGGTCAAAGATTGACTACAACAACGCCCGCGCGTGCTTCAAAACATTCTCAACATTGAATCCCAAATTCTTCATTGCGACGTCGCCGGGCGCGGAGGCGCCGAAGCGATCGAGACAAATCACGTCGCCTTTCGGACCGACCCATCGATCCCAACCCTGGCGGACGCCGGCTTCGATCGCCAGACGAGCGGTGACGGACGGCGGCAGAACTTCGTCGCGATATTCCGGCGTCTGCTCTTCGAATAATTCTATGCAAGGCATCGAGACGACGCGCGTCGGCACGCCGTCTTTTTGCAACTGCTCGCGAGCGTCGAGCGCGAGCGAGACTTCGGAACCGGTGGCGATGAGAATTAGTGCCGACTTCTCAGTAGTCTCTTTGACCCGGTCGCTACCGCTCCCGGTTCTGACACCGGAGCCCTCCCTCACGGTCGGGCTACTGCCCCGCTCGCTAACGCGAGTAGCGCTCAGCTCGCTTTGCGCCCTCCCTAACGGTCGGGCTACTGCCCCGTCAGCTTCAGCAAGGACATATCCCCCGCGGCGCAGACCTTCAGCGGAAGCATTAACTTTGCGATCAATCAGCGGCACTTTCTGTCTCGTCAAAGCGATTGCGGTGGGCGCGTTACGGCGAAGAATCGCGAGCCGCCACGCTTCGCGCACTTCATGCACATCCGCGGGGCGAACCACAAACAGATGTGGAATGGCGCGCAGCGCCGCGAGATGCTCGATCGGCTGGTGCGTCGGTCCATCTTCGCCCAGACCAATCGAATCGTGTGTGAACACATAGATGACCTGGATTTCGGACAAACACGCGAGCCGAATCGATGGCCGCATGTAATCGGAAAAAGTCATGAAAGTGCCGCCGTAAGGAATCAGTCCGCCGTTCAAAGACATTCCCGTCAGGGTCGCGCCCATCGCGTGTTCGCGCACTCCAAAGTGAATGATGCGGCCGTCGTAACTGCCGGCTTCGAAATCGCCGCCATCTTTGATGTCAGTGTTGTTCGACACGCCGAGGTCAGCCGAGCCGCCGATGAGCATCGGCATATGCGGCGCGAGCGCATTGATCACCTGGCCGCTGGCCACGCGTGTCGCGACCGGCTTGGCATCATCGAAACTCGGCAGATTTTTTTCCCAATCCTCCGGTAACTCGCCGCTCATCGTTTGCTGCCAAAGCCGGCCCAGTTCCTGATGTTTGTCCCGATACTTCTCGACCAATTCGTCCCATTCTTTTTCCTGCTGCTCACCGCGCTCGATGCTACGGCGAAAATGAGTGAGCGCTTCATCGGGAACATAAAAGAATTTGTCTTCAGGCCAGCCGAGATGTCGTTTGGTTTCGCGCACCGCATCTTCGCCCGGCGCGTCGCTGTGCGCCTTGCGCGTGCCGGCCGTCGGCATCCCGTAACCGATCGTAGTCTTAACCGAGATCAATGACGGGCGATCGGCGACAGACTGCGCGTCGCGAATGGCCGTCTCGATGGCCCCTAGATCGTTTCCGTCTTCGACGGTCGAAGTATGCCAGCCGTAAGCTTCAAAACGCTTTGGCACATCTTCCGAGAAAGCCAGCGAAGTAAAGCCTTCGATGGTCACGTGATTGTCGTCGTAAAGATAGATCAGTTTGCCGAGTTTCAGATGACCGGCGAGCGACGCTGCTTCTGATGCGACGCCCTCCATCAAATCGCCGTCAGACACGATCGCATAAATGTAATGATCAATCAGCGAAAAATCTTTCTGGTTGAATTTCGCGGCCAGGTGCGCGGCGCCCATCGCCATTCCAACTCCATTGGCAAAACCCTGACCCAAAGGCCCGGTGGTAATTTCGACTCCCGGCGCCAGCCCATATTCCGGATGGCCCGGTGTTTTCGATCCCCACTGGCGAAAGTTTTTGATCTCATCGAGCGAAAGGTCGTAACCCGTCAGATACAGCAGCGCATAAAGCAGCATGCACCCGTGGCCGGCCGAAAGCAGAAAGCGATCCCGGTTTTCCCACTTCGGATTCTTCGGGTTGTAACGCATGAATCTGGTCCAAAGGGCATAAGCCATTGGCGCCGCCCCCAGCGGCAAACCGGGATGGCCTGACTGCGCTTTTTGCACCGCGTCGATCGCTAAGGCGCGAATCGTGTTGATGCAAAGCTGGTCGAGTTCCGGGGTGACGTCTGATTCTTTCTGCATTGTAGCGCTCATAGGTTTTCCCAGTTTCAGGTTTAAGGTTTCAGGTTTAAGGTTTCAAGTTTCAGCTTTGAGACTTTGAACTTGAAACCTGAAACTTGAAACGTTATCCCATCAATCGTTCATAAAGCTCTTGCTGTCGCTCGATCGCTCGAGCGTAAACGTTGTGCCGCGTCATGTCCGGCTCGAACACTTCACCAAACTCAGCACGCGTTTTTTCCAAGTTGTCTATCTTGCCAATTGCCTCCAGCGCCAGCAAAGCAGAGCCCCGACATGAGGCTTCGCGCGCGACCGACAATTTGACCGGCCGGCCCAGCACGTCCGCGATCATCCGGGACCACGCGCGCGAAGAAAGCAGCGCGTTCCCGGAAGCGATAATCGCAGCTTCGGGCGCGATCGCTTCCAACGCGCGAGCCAACAGCGCGAAGCGATAACAAACGGCTTCCATTGCCGCTTGCAAAATTTCGCTCGGTTGCGTTCGCGATGTTAATCCGGTGATTGTTCCGCGTGCCGACGTGGCCCAGTCCGTGCTGCGCTCACCCGACCAAAACGGCAGTATGGTTAAGCCGTGCGCATCAGGTTTCATCGCCACGATCTCGCGATCGAGTTCATCACCCAACTGATCCGGCGAGAGCGTTTCTTTCATCCAGCGATAAAGCCCTCCGCCGTCAGAAAGCGCGCCCCCAATCACGACGCGATTGCGATCGACTCGATAACAAAACAATTCCCGCGGCAACGACGCGGGTGGATCACCAGCGAACACGACGCGCATTGCTCCGGAAGTCCCAATCATCAAGGCTGCGCGTTCGCGCGTGACGCAGCCTGCGCCGATGTTATTCGTGGCGCCGTCGCCGATCGCGGGGAGCCACGCGGCGCGATCGAGCGGGGCCCAGCGCCGCGCGTATTCATTGCGTAATCGATGAGTTGTGCCTGGTTGCGCGATCCTTGGCATCTGTTCCATAGCGACGCCGAACGTTTTCAACAACCCGCCGTCCCACTCGCACGTACGCTGGTCAAGCAGCCCCGTTGACGAAGCCATCGAAACACTTGTCGTCGTCTCGCCAAACAATCGCAACGCCAGATAGTCGGCGAACGACAACCATCGCATTGTTCCGTCAAAGAGCTCACCGCGCTCATTCTTCAGCCAAAGAAACTTCGCGGGCCAGTAACTCGGATGAAAACGACAACCGGTCCGAATGTGAACTGCTTGCTCGTCAAGCTTCGTTCGCAGTTCTTCCGCAAAGTTTGCTGCGCGCGTATCGGCCCACCCGAGCAGCGGAGTGATCGCGCGACCTTGATCGTCGACGCCCAGCAGGCTGTGCCAGAAACACGCAATGGCTACGTAATCGATACGCTGAACCAGCGCGAGGGCGCGCTCGAGCAGAATGTCGATGGCGCTCGTTACAAGTTCAACCAACGCATCTGCATCAGTATCGACGCCGCCGCGCAACGTGGGATAAAGATCGCTCGCTAACGTCGTCAGCGAATCTGGGATCTCGTTGCCGCGACCATCAAACAACAGCGCTCGAACGCCTGACGTGCCAATATCCAACGCCAGCACGATCGGTCCTTCCGGCTCAGCGAGCACGGACGCACTCATCAGCGACGCTAATTCTGGCGCGCCTTCGAGAGACACCTCGTCGAGTACGGTGCTCATCGCGTTCCGGGTTTAGCGCAACGAACTCGCGCCCTGAGCAGGCGCGAACGTCATCGTCTTACTGCGGCGGATTAACCGTTTCTTTGGTCTTGTTGACTACCTTCTTGGTGATTTTCTTCGTCCGCCGGCCGATGCCCTTGCTGCCCTGGCCAACATTTTGGCCGAACTCACCGGCGCCCTGTCCCATTTCCTGACCGGCCTTGATCGGCTTGCCCTTGGATATGTTCTTACCAAAGCGCTTGCTGCCGCGTCCCATCGACTTTCCGGCTTGGCCGTAAGAATGTTTAATACCGCTGCGACGCCGTTCGCGCCGGTATCTGCGCCGGTGTCTGCGCGGCACAATTTGGTTCGAGTTCGACTGTGCGCTCTGATTCGTCTCTTGCGCCCGAGCCGGCGCCGGCTCGATAAAGCAAAACGCGAACAGCAACACGAACAGCACGAAAGAAAATTTCTTCATGTGTCCCCCTTTGGATCCGTAAAAGATCGCCGACAATTTTTGCGGAATTTGCTGAGCCTCCAGCATCTCATACCGCCGGATAATTAGTCCAGCATTTCGCGTGCCGAGTCTCTCGTCAACAGAGAATGCTCGCAGGTTAGCCACAGAATCGTAAGCAGACAGCATTTTTCCGTTTGTCATTTTCCATTTGCCAATTAGAATTGTCATCACCCTTCCAGTCTGAGGGACTCCTGGGGTGAACGGACCTGCGTCCAACAAAATGGCCAGCGAAAAATATCAATGAAAAATGATCCGGTCGCCGTCGCGATGGTTCGATGTTGCCGGCGGCAAAGGACCCGCCCGCTACCGCGAGCGGTTCCGTAACGAACCATGGAAGCTCAAACTCTCAATTGTCCCAACTGCGGCGCGGCGATTTCATCCGATGCGCCGCTCTGTCAATACTGCGGTTCGAAGCTGGCAACGATGGCCTGCCCATCCTGTTTCGGCATGATGTTTATTGGCAGCCGGCATTGTCCGCATTGTGGCGCCGCGGCAACATCGGCAACATCGGCGACGCTGTCGATCTTGAAGTGCCCACGCTGCAAAGTTGAAATGTCGTCGGTGACGATCGGCGGAGTGCCGATGCGCGAGTGTGAAAAATGCGCCGGGCTTTGGATCGAACCGGCAGCGTTTGAAAAGATTTGCGCGGATCGCGAACAACAATCAGCCGTGCTGGGCGTGGCGTCACCAGTGCCGGCGCATCACGTTTCAATCAGCGACCAGCCAATCACAGTTAGTTACGTGCCCTGCCCACAGTGCGGCCAGTTGATGAACCGGATAAACTTTGCGCATTGCTCAGGCGTGATTGTCGACGTTTGTAAAGGCCACGGCACCTGGTTTGACCGCGACGAACTCCGCGAAATCGTCGACTTTATCAGAGGCGGAGGGTTTGAAGTCTCTCGTCGGAAAGAGAAGATGGAGATTGAGCGAGAGCGACAGCAACTTCATGAAGATCAATTGGTCGCGGCGCAAAGCTCGAATACGTTGCGACTCCTTGACGAAGACGATGAACGCATTGGCGGTCTCTCAGCCGCGGGCGGATTGCTGAAGTTTTTGATTGACTGAGGTGGAAGTTATGAGATAGGTGGACGACAGACGTATCAGGCCCTCAGAAGCCTCGGCGTCGATACTCAACTCATTATTTATCCGGGTTTACGACCATTGACTAGAGGTTAACCAAATGAATCGCCCAAATGAATCTGAATACGCGCCGTTTTATCGTGGCTATGTCGCGCAGGTAAACGAAGATGACATCGTGCCGGTGCTGCGCTCGCAGATCGATGCCCTCGATTTGCTTCTGGATCGAGTGACGCCGGAACGGGAGACTTATCGTTATGCGGACGGCAAGTGGAGCATCCGCGAAGTTACCGGTCACTTGATCGATGCCGAGCGAGTGTTTGGCTATCGAGCTTTCTCGATTGCTCGCGGGGAGCAGAAAAATCTGCCGGGCTTTGATGAGAAAGAATACATGTTGAGCGCGCCTTACGATCGAATAACTCTTGAGGACTTGTTGAGCGAGTTTCGCCTGGTGCGTCTCGCCAACATCGCGATGTTGCGCAATCTTGATGACGCCGCGTGGATGCGCGCCGGCACGGCGAATGACAATCAAGTCTCTGTGCGCGCGCTGGCGTTCATTATGGCCGGCCACGTGCGTCATCACATGGGGGTTCTGCGCGAGCGTTACCTCAACGCGATGAGCTCGAACCAATGATCTCTTCTCGCAAGTTAACCCAGGCGCTGACGATGTTGTTTATTCTCATCGTCGCCTTCATTCCTGCCTTTGGTCAATCCTCTGTTAGAGATTATCGCCGCGCTCACGAACAGGCAATCCTTTCTGAATTCACGAAGCTACTCGCGATTCCCAACGTCGCTTCCGATCACGAAAACATTCCCCGCAATGCTGAGTTCATTCTTGAAATGATGCAGCGTCGCGGCCTCAATCCACAGCTATTGCAAGCTAACTCAAAGGACACTCCACCAGCGGTTTATGGCGAATGGAAAGTGCCAGGTGCAACTCACTCGATCATTGTCTATGCGCATTACGACGGTCAGCCGGTCGATCCGAAACAGTGGACGGCGTCTCCGCCGTTTCAACCCACCTGGCGATCGGCGGCAATGGAAGCCGGCGGACAAATCGTCAACCTTCCAACCAACGGCGAGATCAATCCTGAGTGGCGCCTTTACGCCCGAGCCGCGTCAGACGACAAGGCCGGCGTGATGGCGATCCTCACCGCGTTCGACGCGTTGCGAGCGCAGCACATGACACCGGCGCTCAACCTCAAATTCATCTTTGAAGGTGAAGAGGAAGCCGGCTCACCGCATCTCGGCGAGATCATCGATCTCCATAAAGACCTGCTGCAATCCGATGCGTGGATCATCTGCGACGGGCCAGTGCATCAGTCCGGGCGCAAGCAAGTCGTGTTCGGGGTGCGCGGCGATCAGAACGTTGACGTGACGGTTTATGGCGCGAAGCGGCCGTTGCACAGCGGGCACTACGGCAATTGGGCGCCGAATCCGGCGATGTTGCTGGCGCGTCTGCTGGCGACGATGAAAGATGACAGCGGCCGAGTGACGATCGCCGGTTGGTACGACGGCGTTGAGCCGCTGGGTGAAGCGGAGCGAAAGGCGATCGCGGAAGCTCCGGCTTACGACGATGAGTTACGAGCGCAACTGGGTCTGGCGCGCACGGAAGGAAGCGGCCAGAGTTTGCTGGAGCTAATCCATCAGCCGTCACTGAACATTAACGGCATGAGCAGTGGCGACGTCGGCGCGCTGGCGCGCAATGTCATTCCGACCACCGCGACGGCGGTGCTCGATCTGCGTCTGGTTAAGGGCAACGATCGCCTGCGACAAGTGCAACGCCTGATCGATCACATTCGCAAGCAGGGGTTCTATGTCGTCGACCATGATCCGACCGACGACGAACGGAAACAACATCCTTTGATCGCGAAAGTCACAGCTCGTTCCGGCGGTTACAACGCGGAAAGGACCCGGATGGATTTGCCTGTATCAGTTGCGGTAATTGCCGCTGTGCAATCAACCTCGACACAGCCAATCGTAAAACTGCCGACTGCCGGCGGAAGCCTGCCGTTATCAATCATCACCGACCATCTCCGTACAGTTACGATTACCGTTCCCATCGTCAATTACGACAACAATCAGCACGCTGAGAATGAAAATCTTCGTTTACAAAATCTTTGGGACGGAATAGAAACGTTGGCGGCGGTGATGACGATGAAGCCAAAACATTGACTGTGGAGTGCGGCGACTAGTCGCCACTTTCAAAAGGAGTCTCCGCTATGAAGACCCGATTGGCATTCTCGATCACAATCCTAACTTTACTGATTGCGATGCCTGCCTCTGCGGCGATGGCCCAGCGCGGCGGCAAAGCCGAGCCTAACCGTATTCAATTCAAGCGCGGCACAACAAGCACGACGATCAGCGGAACGGTTCATGGCGACGAGGAGGCTGAATATGTGTTTTCCGCGAAAAACGGGCAAAACCTAACTATTCACCTGACTTCAAGGCCGCGACGCACTTGTCTCCTGGAACTTCACGGACCCGAAAAGATCAATCTGGCTTTCTCGCAGTACGATTACAACGCGCGGCTGCCCTTGACGGGTGAATATCTCCTTATTGTGCTGCGGCCTACTGAGTCAAGGGGAACCTCAAGATACAAATTGACGGTCATTGTTCGGTAAGAATTGCTTCACGCAAAGATGTCAAGGCAAAGAAGAGTCATGCGCAAGATCATCGTTTACATCGCTACCAGCGCTGACGGTTTCATCGCGCGCAAGGATGGCAGTGTTGATTGGCTGGATCGCCCGCGCATTAAAGGCGATTACGGCATGGGAAAGTTCTACAAGTCGATCGATACGATTTTGTGGGGACGAAAGACCGCCGGTCTAACCAGGGAAATGGGCGGAGAGCTCGGCGGATTCCCTAAGAACATCAAGAATTACGTTTTCACGCGTCACCCGCCGAAAAAGCAGATCGCCGGCGTTGAATTCGTTAATGAACCTGTCAAGAAATTCGCAAAGCGTCTGCGCGCGAAAAAAGGAAAAGACATCTGGATGATGGGCGGCGCTGGTCTAATCGCCTCATTCCTGGACGAAGACGAGATCGACGAATTCATTATTCACGTCATCCCGACTTTCATCGGTGAAGGCATTCCGCTCGTCGCGCCAAGGCATCGCACGGTGCCGCTGAAGTTACTTTCAATTAAGAAATTTTCTGATGGAGTGGTGCGGCTGCACTATGCGGTAGTGAAGAAAAAGAGAGCAACTGGATAACCTCGGGGTCAGGAAGGGGGCTTGCCCCCGCCAGGACACTTGTCAGAAGGAATTACTTGCCATGCACCGAGTCTTCTCTGTGATTTGTTCGCTGATTGTTCTCTTCACCGTGTCCTCCACCCGGGCCCAAAGCGCAACCAATGCGAATTATGAAGTTTACGCGCTCAGCTACGGCGTTTATCCCGACTTTCCCGTCTCGGCGCTGTTAGCGGGCGCCGATAAAACTCGGAAAATCGATTTGCAGATGATGATCTGGTTAATCAAGGGACCGGGCGGAAAAAATATTCTCGTCGACACCGGCTGTTATCACGACAAGGTGTTAAAGGGAAAGCCTTTTAAGAATTTCATCAAACCTTCCGAGACTCTGGCGAAGCTCGGACTGAAACCAGAAGACGTAACCGACGTCATCATCTCGCATATGCATTGGGATCACGCAGACGGCATGGATCTGTTTCCCAACGCCAAGATCTGGATCCAGAAAGATGAATACGTTTATTACACGGGCGCGGCGTGGCAGCCCGGCGGAAAGTCCGGAGGCATCGAACCGGACGATGTATTGACGCTCGTAAGACTCAACACCGAACACAAAGTGAACCTCGTGGATGGCGACAACCGCGAGATCATCGACGGCATCAGGGTCTATACCGGCGGGCGACACACTTTTGCGTCGCAATACGTAGGCGTCCGCACGCCGAGCGGCATTATCGTAATCGCTTCGGACAATATGTATCTCTACGAGAATCTAGAAAAGCATGCGCCGATCGCGCAGACTTTCGATGCTGACTCAAATCTCAAAGCGCAGGATCGAATGAAAGAAATTGCCTCGCGCCCGGAGTTGATCGTTCCCGGTCACGATCCGGCGGTCTTCGTAAGATTCCCAAAGCCCGGCAACGGCGTCGCCAGGATTCAGTAGCTGAGACTGACAGGATTGACAAGAAGGTTTCGTCCCGTAGGGACGAGATGTTTATAGCACGCGAACCTCAAACAAAATCTCAGGAGCCCGTTTTCGGGCGGCAGAACATTTCGCTCCTACGGAGCTCGAAATAAATATAAGCCGAGGGTTCTATAAACATTGCGCCGCTAACGCGGCTGAGGGCATTGCTAGTGCGATTTAAGGGCCGATCGATCACAATCCCTAAGTGATCACGCTTCGGCAGGACTTAATTTCTTCGCCGGTTTCTTCTTCGCGCCTTTTCCTTCCGGCGGCGGGCTTTCATCTTCCTTGGTGAGGCGATTGATCATTATCTGTTGCAGGAAACCCACGATATTTCCCACCAACCAATACAGCAGCAGTCCTGCCGGCGCGCTCCATAAAATGTAGAGCATAAAGAGCGGCATGCCCACTGCCATCATCTTGCGTTGGAGCGGATCGGCGGAAGGCTGCGGCGTCAGCAACTGCAAAACGATCATTGAGCCGGCAAAGAAAATCGGCAGCACGCGAATGAAGTAAAGGATGTAAGGCTCGGGTCCTGACAAATCGGGAATCCACAAGAAAGACGCCTGGCGAAAGTCGATCGAGATCGTGATCGCGCTGTAGAGGGCGAACAGAAACGGCATCTGAATCAGTAAAGGCAAACATCCACCCAACGGATTGGCTTCCTTCATCAGACGCAGTTGCTCCATCTGCAATTCTTTCATGCGCGGATCGCTCTGCTTCATTCCCTTCAACTTTTCCTGCAGCTCTTTCATGCGCGGCGCGTACTTCTGCGCTTTTTTCATCTTGCGCGACGATTGCCATTTGAGCGGAAAGAAAAGCGAGTAAATGAAAATCGTGAAAAGAATGATCGCGACGCCGTAACTGCCGGTTACTTTTTGCATCGCATTGATGGAATAAAGAATCGGCACCGCGAGGAAACGCCGCATGCTGCCGAGAAAGCCGTAGTTGATCGCTTCGCCGAGATCCACTTGCGGCCCGCCGGTTTGTTTGATCTCTTCACTGGCCGCAGCGAGCAGGCGATGATCTTTTGGACCAACATAAATTTCAGTCCCGGATCCGTCAGTCGGAACCGGAACCAGCCCGGTGATCAGCATGCGCTGCTCGGGTTTGTCGTTCGTCTTCACCTCGTAAGGGACCGTGCGATATTCCAAACCCGAAACAGGCTTCGACGGCACCGCGATCATTCCGAAATAGGTGTCGCCGACTCCGGCCCATTGAACAGGCCCGTCGACTGTTTCGCGATCGACCGGCTTGTTAACGACCGATTTCAAGCCAAGTCCTTCCAGCAGGCGATTGATGATGCCGCTGCTCTTTCGATCGGCGTGGACTTCGAGCGCGTTAATTCGTTGCGCTTCGTTGTTGACGACCGCGATTCCTTCCGGCCCGTACAAATAAAAACTGTAGTGATCGATTCCCTGATCGCCGATGTTCGGACCGATCGCCAGCTTTGTATCCGGCACCGGCTGATTGTTTCGCGTCAGCTTGAGTTCAATTTCGACGGCATAACGATCCGCAAAGAATGTGACGCTCTTAGTTGTGTCGAGACCGGTCGCATCGTCGTGCAGAACGAAATCAATGCGCTTTGAACCGTTCGCGACTTCGATCGTGTCGCTGCCGGAATCGCTGCCGGCAATACTGAAATTTCTGGCCCCAAGTACCCCGTCGAGCGCTGCGTCGCCGGTAACAACTCTCAATGGTTCAAAAACTTGATCGGGTGAAACGTCTGGCGGCGCCATCGGGATCAGCTCAAGCGGCTTTGGACTGCTTTTTGTTGACGAAGCCGCGTAAAGATCGCGTCCGGTGTTTTTGTTCTTCTTAACGATCCAACTGGTAGCGACGCCGCCCCGACTGTCGAAGGTCGCTTCATAGAGCGGCGTGACGACGCGAATCTTGCGCCGCGGAATATTGTCAATCGTGGGCGCGGGAAGTTGCGGGGCAGCCGTTAAAGGTTGCGGCGTCGGTGTCGCTGTGGACGTTGGCGTTGGTTGCGGCGAACCTTGCGCCACCTGCTGGCTGTTTGCATTCGCGTTAGGTTGCGGAGGCTTAACCGGCGGATAGAGATAATTCCAAAGAATCAAAACCGCCGCCGAGGCGACCAGAGCCAGAATGAATCGTTGTTGCTGTTGCATCTTGGAGTGCGGCGCTCTCTGTTTTGCTCCCTCCCCCGCTGGGGGAGGGTTGGGGTGAGGGCTTGTACGCCGCTAACCCCTCTCCCCTAGCCCCTCTCCCAGCGGGAGAGGGGAAACCTCCGTTTGTCTCATCTCGCCAAATCACTTCACCGGATCGTAACCACCCGCGCAAAACGGCTGACAGCGCAAGAGTCTCCATGCTGCCATCGCACTCCCGCGAAGCGCGCCATGGCGCTCAATTGCTTCCCGCGCATATTCGGAACAAGTCGGAACAAAACGACAAGAAGGCGGCAGCCACGGCGAGATCACTGCTTGATAAAACTTCAAGGCTGCAATCAAAAGCGTGCGCATCAACTTTCGGCGCATTAGCCCAAGCATTAGCGCGGGTTCTTTTTTGGCTTCAGTTATCTGAGCCCCGATTCCCAACCACGTTGCTCGTCTCGGGCTACCTGAGCAATGATGTTACGAAATTCACGGAATCGAAGTTCTTCGTTCGCAGCCAGCAACGGCCGTTTCGCATTCAGCACCCAATCATACTTTCGCTTAAGGCTGTTCATCTCGGCCGCGCTGCGGCGAAAAACCTCGCGTAGTAAGCGCCTGGCCCGCGTCCGGTCGACAGATTTTCCGATCGCTTTAGTTGAAGCCGTGACTCCCAAACGATGCTCGACTAATTCATTCACTCGTAAAAAAGCGGCCATCAACCGGCCGTCATAACGTTGCCCTTCGGCGTATGCTTTTTGAAACTCCGGCCGCGCGCGCAAACGGCGTCGCTTCGGCAACACTTCACTGACTTTCGCGGGCGCGTTTAAGGATGAAACCAAGGTTCAGTAATGCGACGGCGTGAGCCGCTTGCGGCCTTTAGCGCGACGGCGGTTGAGCACGAGGCGCCCGTTCTTGGTCGCCATGCGCGCGCGAAAGCCATGCGTTTTGGCGCGACGGCGGTTGTTCGGTTGAAAGGTTCGCTTCGGCATAGTGAATGATTCCCCCGGCTCAATGAAAAGTCTTAGCGTAACGGCGCGGCAAAGCGATGTCAAGCAACGCTGCGACCCGCCTTGACGCACTGCAAAATCGCATGTTAGCCTTCAAAGCTTTGACACACTTGCAATTGTTTCACCGTGAATGATCGCGCGCGTTCGGTCGGCGGCGAGACACCGAAATCCCAGCTTAAATCAGTTCGCGACCAATGTTTCCGCTCGGCTTCGCCGAAAATTCAATTCAACTTGTGCCCGACGGCACGTTGATTCTGCACGTCCTGATCATCCTGGTGATGGTCTATGTCCTGAACGAGACGCTTTTAAAACCCATCAATCGAATTCTGGAAGAGCGCGACCAGCGCACGAAGGGACGCCTGAGCGAAGCGCAACAGATTTTGCGCGACGTGAGCGAGAAATTGTCAGCGTACGAGCGCACGCTGCGACAGGCGCGCGGCCAGGCTTACGCATTTGCCGAGCAGGAACGCGCCGAAGCGATGCAGGAACGTCAAGTAAAGCTCAACGAAATGCGAGCGCGACTGGCTGAGTCGATCAGACGCGAGAAAGAAACGATTGAGCAACAAGCGGAGGAAGCGCGCGTCACGCTCGAAAGCGAATCGCGCCGCCTGGCCCGCGAGATTGGCGCGCGCGTTCTGAGCCGGCCGCTGAGCAACGCAGGTATGAACTAGATTTTTATGTTTCTGGCTTTCACAAATGTGATTTTCTTCGTGGAAGAGACGCGCTGGTGGGACTATCCGGGTTTTGAGCTCTGGAAGTTTATAAACCTCGCGATTTTTGTGGCCGCCCTGGTTTACATCATGGCTCGCAAAGTCAGGTTGGGCGAGGCTTTCAGAACTCGGAGAGAGAATATTGTTCGCGATCTGGCGCGGGCGAAACAGGAACGTGATGATGCAGTTGCAAAACTAAAGGAAGTTGAAGCGCGTCTGGCGCTACTTGATTCTGAGGTCGCGGCAATTCAGGAGCAGTCCGTACGCGAAGCCGCGGAAGAGCGGGAACGAATCGCCCGCGCGACTGAAACTGAAGTTGCCAAACTCAGCGAGCAAGCGCAAAGCGAAATTGAAAGCGCCGGCAAAGTTGCCAGGCACGACTTGCGGCGCTATGCGGCAGAAAAAGCCGTGGTCCTGGCTGAGGAAATGATTCGCAGCGAAATGAAACCTGAAGACGACACGCGCCTGATTTCACAGAACATACAGGAACTGGGAGGTGCACAATGAGCGTGCAAACCGTCGCCCGACGTTATGCGGCAGCGCTCGCGGACGTGGTGCTCGAGCGCGGCGAAGCGCGCGAGGTTCAAGAAGAGCTGGCCGTCTGGGAGCAGATGATTCAGTCGAGCGGCGATCTTCAGGAAGTCTTTCGCAATCCAACTGTGGCGCTGGATCAGAAGCGGGCGGTGCTCAACAAGCTGATCGAGCGCGTTAAGCCACGGCCGACAACCGTAAATTTCCTGAAGGTGCTTTTGCAAAATCAGCGTCTGACTCAGCTCGGCGATATCAATCGCAAGTTCACCGAAATCCTGGACGAGCGCGCGGGGATGGTCGCGGCTAAAGTAATGACGGCGCGATCGGTGCCGGAACGTTCTCAGAAAGAGTTGCATACCAAACTTACAGAGTTAACCGGAAAGAAGGTTCGCGTCGACTTTGGCACCGATCCTGATCTAATCGGCGGCATCGTGACCCGAATCGGCTCGACTGTTTACGACGGGTCGGTGCGCAATCAGTTGCAACAAATTAAGGAAAGAATGGCAGGATAACGCAACGCGGAATGATGAACGCGAAACGCTGAACAAGCGGCTCCACGTTCATCGTTCATACTTCATCGTTCATCGTTCATCGTTAAGATCATGGAACCAATCAAAGCAAACGAAATCAACGAAATCATTCGCCGACAGATCGAGAACTTTGAAGCCGGCGTCACCGTGATGGAAGTCGGCACGGTAATCAAGGTCGGTGACGGCATCGCCGAGATTCATGGTCTGGAAAAAGTCATGGCGGGCGAGCTGCTCGAGTTTCCGCACGAAGTTCGCGGCCTCGCGCTCAACCTCGAAGAGGACAAAGTCGGAGCGGTGCTCTTCGGCGAGTTTCAGAAGATCAAAGAAGGGGATCTGGTCAAACGCACGGGGCGCATCATGCAAGTGCCCGTAGGCCAGGCGCTGGTCGGTCGGGTGGTGGATGCGCTGGGCAACCCGATCGACGATCGCGGGCCCATCATCACCGAAGAATACAATCCGGTAGAGCACATCGCGCCCGGCGTCGTCGATCGCCAACCGGTGAAAGAACCTTTGCAAACGGGATTGAAGGCGATCGATTCGATGGTGCCGATCGGCCGTGGCCAGCGCGAACTGATAATCGGCGATCGTCAAACCGGAAAGACTGCGGTCGCGGTTGATACCATCATTAATCAACGCGGCAAAGACGTCGTTTGTATCTATGTAGCCATCGGCCAGAAGGCTTCGACCGTCGCCCAGGTGGTGAAAACGCTACAGGATTTCGATGCCATGAGTTACACGATCGTCGTGAAGGCGACCGCCTCCGATCCGGCGGCGATGCAGTTTCTGGCGCCTTATTCAGGCGCGGCGATGGGCGAGTATTTTCGCGATCGCGGTCAGCATGCGCTGACCATCTACGATGATCTTTCGAAACAGGCGGCTGCCTACCGCGAGATTTCTTTGCTGCTGCGACGGCCGCCGGGACGTGAAGCTTATCCGGGCGATGTATTCTATCTGCACTCGCGCTTGCTTGAGCGCGCCGCGAAACTTTCGGATGCCAAAGGCGGCGGTTCATTGACGAGTTTGCCGGTAATTGAAACGCAGGCAGGCGACATCTCAGCGTACATTCCCACGAACGTGATCTCAATCACCGATGGACAGATCTTTTTGCAAAGCGATCTTTTCAACTCCGGCATTCGTCCGGCAATTGACGTCGGCAATTCCGTCTCACGCGTCGGCGGCTCGGCACAGATTAAAGCGATGAAACAGGTCGCCGGCAGCTTGCGTCTCAATCTGGCTCAGTATCGCGACCTCGCTGCTTTTGCGCAGTTCGGATCGGACCTCGATAAAGCCACGCAGTCGCAACTTGCACTGGGCGAACGGTTGACCGAAATTCTGAAGCAGCCACAGTATCAGCCCATGGAGGTGGAAAAGCAGGTACTGCTCATCTGGGCCGCGACCAACGGTTTCACGGATGATATTCCCGTGGAAAACCTTCGCAAGTTCGAAACAGACGTCCTCAGGTTCATTGAGAATTCGCATCCCGGCGTCCTGCAAGAGCTGCGCGAGAAGAAAGCGATCACCGACGAAATTCAGAAGGACCTGGAACAATCCCTGAAGGATTTCAAAGAAACGTGGGCGGAAGAGACGCAAGCCGCGGCGGCTTAACTGACATCTGATCACTGACATCTGATCACTGCTTTTCAATGGCCAATCTTTTAGACATTCGCCGGCGTATCAAGTCGGTCAAGAATACGCAGCAGATCACCAAGGCGATGAAGATGGTGTCGGCCGCCAAGTTGAAACGCGCGCAGAATCGCGTTGTCAACGCGCGCCCGTTCGCCAACAAAATGGGCGAGGTGCTGGGCGAACTGGCGGCGCAAACCAGCGAAGATTTTCATCATCCTTTGCTCGACGCCCGCGGCGATCAGCGCTATCTCGTGGTTCTAATCACCGCCGACAAAGGTTTGTGCGGCGCGTTCAATACCAACCTGATGAAGGCCGCGCAAGCTTTCATCAAAGAACACTCAGACAAAACAATCGAACTGTTGACTATTGGGCGCAAAGGCCGCGACTTTTTCCGGCGGCGCATGAAACTCGCTGGGGAATACGTCGGATTAACGGGGAAAGGGCGGGTGGATTTCGGCGAAGCGCTCGAAATCGCGCGAGACACTATCAGGCGATTCACCAACGATGAAGAGCTGGACAAGGTCTTCATCATTTTCAACGAATTCAAGTCGGTGCTGACTCAGCGTGTCGTGGTTGAGCAACTCTTGCCGGTTTCACGCGCGACCGAAACCGAAGAAGGAGCAGACGCATCTCTTCCGGCGCCAATGAAGGAATACATCTACGAACAACCGCCTGCGGAAATTTTCGGGCGTTTGCTGCCCCGGCTAATCGAAACGCAGATCTTTCGCGCGTTGCTGGAATCGATCGCCTCTGAACAAGGCGCGCGCATGACCGCGATGGATGCTGCTTCAAAAAACGCCGGCGAACTAATTTCTTCTTTGACTCTCAACATGAATCGCGTCCGCCAGGCCGCGATCACCAGAGAAATTATCGAAATCGTCTCCGGCGCCGCGGCGCTGTAGAGAACGCGTCAGAAGCCCGACTGTCATAGGGGGCTCAGTCACGGAAGCGCTTTGTTGTTGCTTCCCTTTTTTTGTTTCGCAACGGAGCATGTTGTTGTCAGTGCTTTCGCATCATCGCCTAACCCGCTACGGACCGCTCGTTTTATGGGCGCTGCTGATCTTCATCGGGTCGAGCGATCTCTTATCTGCTGCTCACACATCCGCATTCCTCTACCAGCCGCTGCATTGGCTGTTCCCGCATGCCAGCGAGGCGACTCTTCAGTTGATTCACTTTGTGGTTCGCAAGGCAGCACACTTCAGCGAATACGCAGTCTTCGCGCTGCTGTTAGCGCGCGCGTTTAGAACTTCATCTCACCAAATGCTTCGTTATCATTGGTTCTGGACGTCTTTATTGTTGATTGTCATTTACTCGTTGACCGACGAGTTTCATCAAAGCTTCGTGCCGTCGCGCACAGCCTCGATTTATGACAGCATGATCGACAGTTTCGGCGGCCTGGCCGCGCTTTGCATTGTTCGCATTCGGCGCCAATCTGAAGCGAAACAATAGGCCCCCGCCAGGCTGTTTGTCTTTGATTGCGGCCCTTCCTTGAACATTGCTTTGAAATTCGCCGTATAATGCTCTGGCTCGCGAGCTTTTCCGAAAAGCCGCGCAAAAGGAGAAACAAACTCAAATGGGAATTCTTAACCGGCTCAGTCCAAGTGCACAGTTCATCGAAGTCATCGAGTGGCTCGACGATTCCGGCGACACCATGCTTTATCGCTTTCCGGTTCGCGATCAGGAGATCAAGAACGGGGCGCAGTTGATCGTGCGTGAATCGCAGGCCGCGGTCTTTGTTCACGAAGGACAGATCGCCGACGTGTTTGGTCCGGGCCGTTACAGCGTCGATGGCGGCAACACTCCAATTCTTTCCAAGCTCGGCGCGTGGAAATACGGGTTCAACTCGCCATTCAAGTCAGAGGTCTATTTCGTCAACGTCAAACAGTTCACCGATCTGAAATGGGGCACATCGAACCCGGTGATGATGCGCGATACGGATTTCGGGATGGTGCGCCTGCGCGCGTTTGGAATCTACTCGATGCGCGTCGGCGATCCGCGCGAGTTGATTAAGCAAGTCGCCGGCACGAATGCGCGATTCGTCACTGAAGATATTGAAGGGCAACTGAAGCGCACCCTGGTCAGCGGATTTTCTGACGCGTTGGCTGAGTCAAAGATTGCCGCGTTGGATCTGGCGGCTAATTACGATGAACTGGGCCGTATCGCCCGCGAGAAACTCGATCCTGAGTTCAAATCATTCGGACTCGAGCTGACGAAGTTTGTCGTCGAAAACATTTCACTGCCGCAGGAAGTCGAGGCCGCAATGGACAAGCGCACGTCAATGGGCGTGATCGGCGACGTTGGCCGGTACGCACAATTTCAAGCTGCCGATGCCATGCGTGACGCGGCGCAGAATCCTTCCGGCGGCGCGGGTCTGGGCGCTGGACTCGGGGCCGGATTTGCCGTCGGCAACGCAATGGCCGGAGCGATGTCAGACGCATTGAAACAGCGCGGCTCGGAATCAACCGGTGGGTCGGCAAACCCTGGCGGCGCCGCCGCGGTGGGAGCAAAGTGCGTGAAATGCGGGGCGCAGATGCATCCGGGCGCAAAGTTCTGCAGCGAATGTGGCGCGCGACAAGAGCCCGCTAAGTGTCCGAACTGTCAGCACGACCTCGCGCCGGGCGCGAAGTTCTGTGACGAGTGCGGAACAAAGATCGCGTGAAGCGAAAAGCAATTTAATGCAAGGCCGGACAGAATCAGGTTCGGCCTTTTTGTTATTAGGCCAGTGCAGTTTCCGCTCGTGCCCAACGCAATGGTATCCTTGGCGCTCTCCGAATCAATTGACTGAGCACAATGCTGAACCAATTCAAAACTCCGCGCCGAGTAGTAATCACCGGAATGGGCTGTGTGACGCCGATCGGGATCGGACGTGAGGCATTCTGGTCCGGCCTGCAAAACGGAGAGAGCGGCGTTCGACACATCGAGTCGTTTGATGTTTCCGATTCGCCGGTGAAAATCGCGGCGCAAGTAGCCGACTTTGATTGGCAAGCGCAGCTCAGCGTAAAGGATCGAAAGCATGTCCCGCGCACGGTGCCGCTGGCCTTGGCCGCCGCGCGCGAAGCTTTTGCAGACGCGGGCATCTCTCCCGAGAATCTTTCAATAGAAGAGCGACAACAGATCGGAGTGCAGCTTGGCACGGGAGGCGGTGGCTTGCCTTTCGTCGAAGACCACTATGCGATTTGGTATCAGGGAGGTTCGCATTCCAAGGCAAGTGTCTACATTATTCCGGCCGCTACACATGGCACGTTGTCGAGCGAACTGTCGATGGCCTTCGGGCTGCGCGGTTTATCGCACGTGATCTCGACGGGTTGCACCAGTTCGACTGACGCAATTTTTTATTCGGCCCAACACATCGCGCTGGGGCGTCAGGACATGATGATCACCGGTGGCGTGGACGCGCCGCTGGCGCCGGGAATCCTGGCCGGATTCAACCTGCTGACCGTGCTAACGACCGAATGGAACGACGAACCACATCGCGCGTCGCGACCGTTCACGCGCGATCGTTCGGGTATGGTGCTCGGCGAAGGCGCCTGGATTTATGTGCTGGAAGAATTTGAGCGCGCAAAGTCACGCGGCGCGAAAATCTATGCGGAGATCAGGGGTTACGGTTCAACCTGCGACGCATATCATCGCGTACGTCTTCAGGAAGGCGGCGATGAACCGGCCCGGGCAATGTCCCTGGCCATGGCCGATGCCGGCCTGGAACCCAGCCAGATCGATTATGTTAACCTCCATGGCACATCGACAGTTCTCAATGATCGGATCGAGACGAATGCGCTCAAGCTCGCGCTGAATTGCAACGCGCACCGCATTCCCATGTCAGCGACAAAATCACAAGTGGGCCATCCTCAGGGAGCCAGCGGCGCTGCTGGACTGGGCGCGGCGCTGTGCGCGATGCAGACGAATCTAATTCCCCCTACAATCAATCTCGACGAACCCGATCCCGATTGCGATCTCGACTACGTCCCCAACGAAGCACGCGAAGCAAAGGTCCGCGTCGCGCTGTGTAACTGTATTGGCTTCGGATCGAAAAACAGCGCCTTGGTGATCCAAAAGGTGTAAATGGTGAATCGTAAATGGTAAATAGATTGCTCATTCTATTTACGATTCACGATTTACGATTCACTAGCAATGTTCGATCGTTTTCGTCATCGCAGTTATGAACTCGAACATCTCGACAAGGGCGACTACACGCCCGAAGAGTACGAAGGCTGTATCGTCGAGCTGCAAAGGGTCAACGAGTGGCTGGGAGACGCGAGTGCTTTGCGCGAGACGCTGCTGCGGGAAATTGATCGCGCCGGTTTGAGATCATTTTCGGTCCTCGACGTGGGCGCCGGGTCCGGGGAATTGCTTCGAGTTGCAGCAAAGTGGGCGCGGGAAACAAATCGGAATGCGCGGCTGGTCGGATTGGAGTTGAATGAGCGATCTGCGCGGGCAATCCTCGAGGCTTCTCGCGAGTTTGACGAGATTAGCTCCGTTCGGGCCGATGCCTTTCATCTGCCGTTCGCGGATGCCGAATTCGATTACGTGATCTGTTCGCTATTCACGCATCATTTTCGGGACGAGCAGGTCGTAGAGCTTTTGCGCGAAATGCGACGCACGACGCGCCGTCACATCTTTGTCATCGATCTGCATCGGGATCCGGTTGCCTATTACTTCTACACCACCGTGGGCCGTTTGTTTTTGCACAATCGCCTTATTCGCGAAGACGGAGCGCTTTCGATCCTGCGCAGTTTCAAACCGGAAGAATTGGCAAAGTTAGGTCGCGCGGCCGGGCTGGAAGACGTTAGCGTCGAAAAACATTTTCCGTCGCGCTTGGTCTTGTCAGCCCAAGCTCATGGTCTAAGTTCATGAAAAGCTCGTACGACTACGATGTAATCATCGCGGGCGGTGGGCCCGGGGGCTCGAGCGCTGCGATTCACCTCGCACTGCGGGGAGCGCGAGTGTTACTTGCCGAACAGAAAACATTTCCGCGACAGAAGCTGTGTGGAGAATTCATTTCGCCGGAGTGCGTGATCCACTTTGAACGTCTCGGCGTGGCAGCTCAAATGCTATCGGCCGATCCGACCAGACTCACGGAAACTATTTTTTATTCGCGCGCTGGGAGGAAAGTCAGCGTGCCCAGCACCTGGTTTGGTACCGGCGGCGCCGCCTTGGGACTTAGCAGAGCCGAGATGGACGAGCGGTTGCTGCGACGTGCGGCCGAAGTTGGGGTAACAGTTCTGGAAGACGCGCCGGTTGTAGATTTGGTTTTCGAGAACGAAGCAGTTTGCGGCGTGGACCTTAAGAATAACGGGACGAAAATAAGTTATCGCGCGCCTCTGACGATCGATGCGACCGGAAGAATTCGGGCCCTCGCGCGATGCGTGAAACGGCAAGAAAAAAGAGACTTATGGCAGCGTGCATCGTTAGTGGCATTCAAAGCTCATTTCGAAGAAACGCGTGTGGCTTCTGGCGCCTGCGAAATATATTTTTATCGCGGCGGCTACGGCGGGCTGAGCAATATTGAAGGCGGGCTCAGTAATCTTTGCTTCATCGCATCGGCGCGTGACGTGCGGGCCTGCGGAGCTGACGCAAACCGAGCGATGCGCGAAATTGTCTGCGAGAATGTGCGCGCGGCGGAAGCGCTCGCGGACGCGCAAATAAGGTCGCCCTGGCTGGCCGTGTCCCTGGACGGATTTGGCAGGCGCAAGCTGGCGCCCGCGAAAGGATTAATCGCGGTGGGCGATGCTGCTTCTTTCATAGATCCGTTTACCGGCAGCGGGATGTTGATGGCACTTGAGAGCGGCGAACTTGCCGCGCGGGTGATCGCCGATCACTCCGGAGCGATGAAAACTGAGGGCGAATTCAGTGAGCTTGCCGCTGACTATCGTGAGGCCTATGTACGGAAGTTCAATGCGCGCCTGCGTCTGTGTTCCCTGATGCGTCGAGCAGCATTCTTTCCGGGCCTCGCGGAGTTAGCGATTCGCTCCTTTGGTGCGAGCGACCGTTTTCGTCGGCGTATAACCAGAGCCACGCGCAGTGGTTCTCAAAAGCATGAGTCGCCACTGGTTTCGCCAAAATAGGTTTAGCCCCGTTTGCTACTCAATCTTATGAGCGAACCCGCTCCAAACTCTCCGCATCCGAGCAAGGTCGGACTCTCCTTCTCTTGAAATCTGTAGCAGGAATTGAAACAATCCGAGTAATGAATAACCAGGCTCTACGATTCATCTTGTTAATTATTCTGGCCTCCGTCACCGTGATGTCCGCCCAGGCGCAATCGCGGCCACGTCGCGTAAAGCCTCCTGACAGCTTGCTTGGCCCGGAGCCAAAACCGACGACGACTGACAAGAACGCGCCCCTGTTGGACGTGCAACCTTCCAAACCGGTCGGCAGTGCTCCGGTTTCGACGGACACGTCGCACGCCTATCAGCTTTTCCAACAGAAGCAATACGCTGCCGCCGCAAAAGAGGCTAAGGAAATCGCCGCGGCCGATCCAGCCAATATGGAAGCCTGGAAGATCGCGGGATTTTCCGAGTTCTTTCTGAAGCAATACGGAGACGCCTCGGCCGATTTGCAGAAAGCTCTCGATCTCCAACGATCGGCGAATAAGGAGGACTCGCACACGGTTGACGCTTTGGCCGAAAGCTATGTGTTGGCGGAGAAATTCGATCTTGCATTGCCTTTATTGGTGTCCGCAACTACGCGACGCGGTGTCACGCCTGACTCAACGTTTCTTTATTATCGAGGTCTCGCGGAATTTAGAACCGGGAAAACCGCTGATGCCAAAGAATCTTTTGACGCCGCGATCAAAGCCAATCCGAAACATGCAGCCTCACTTTTTTATCTCGGGCGTCTGGCCTTCGAAAGCAAAGACTTTGACGCAGCCATTGTCATGCTAAACCGCGCCACCGCAAGTGACCCTCGTTTGGCCGATGCTTGGACGCTCTTGACCTATGCATACCTCAATCGCGGAAGCGCAGCGACTGGAGCCAAATCAGATGCCGACTTCCTCGCTGCCGCACACGCTGCTGAAACGCTCACCAAGCTGCGCGCGGATGACAACTCAGGGCTGCTATACGCCCAAGCTCTAATGCGGGCTCAGCAGTATGCGCGCGCCGCTGCAGTACTCGAGCCGATCGCCGCGAAGGCCGACGCGAAAGGCGCGACGCTTTACCTGCTCGGCGTCGCGCAATCGCGCGCTAAGAACTTTCCAAAGGCGATCACTGCGCTGGAACGCGCCGCATCAAAAACGCCTGACGACCCGAACATCTACCGCGAACTCGGCTATGCTTACGAAGTTTCCAAACAGTATCCCAAGGCGCTCGCGGCTTACGAGAAAGGCGGGGCACTGGCACCCAATGATGCGGACTTCAAAGAGTCAGTTGAGCGTGTTCGGCCGTTCGCAAAACAATAGAGAAGTTGCCGAGTTGTTGGTCAACAATCAGCGATACCAGCGCCTCTGACTTTGGACGCGACCAGCGAAGTTGCGATACCATCCAGCCGATGAAAAACTACTTGAAGATTTCAATTCATCTTGCGTTGGCACTGCTCGCACTAAGCGCGGTGACTGAGCACGCTGTCGCTGCCTCGTGGAACGGTATTGAACCGTTCAAATCCCGACGTGCCGACGTAGAACATATTCTTGGGAAAGCTACCAGCGAAGGGTCAGATGGAACTCTGCACTTTACCGTCGCCGGCGGCACGGCGATCGTGAGCTTTGTTGACGAGCGGTTAGTTGGCAACAAAAAACTGCGGCGCGATTTGGTCGGGACTGTTCTCGAGATTGTCTTGCAACACGAAGGCTCCTCGAATACGCCCGATTCAATGGGCCTCACGAAGAACCGCGCTTTTGATCAGGAAAACGTCCAAAACGCGTCGGTTTTTCGAAATCTAAAGGACGGCATCCTATATACCTTCCTGGATGGAAAGCTGCACACCACGCGCTTCACATTCTCGACCGAGCAGTTCAGTCATGCGCGTCGTAATGGGAGTAGATAGCAATCTTTGCCTTGCCGGTGGTGACGGCGTCGAATGTATTATGGCAACCAAGAATCGTTCAAGCGCGTCTTTTAGAAGGCAATTAGAAGCGATCAGCCTTAACGGAGTAAACCGTCATGAAGCCTTTAGTCTTATCCACCCTCGCAATCTTGTGTATCAGTCTGTTGTCAGTGGCGCAGCGCCCGCGTAGCGTTAATAGCGATCCGGACAAACCAAGCGCAACGAAGCCCACCACAACTCCTGCGCCGACCACGTTCAAAGCCAAATATGAGGGCGGAGTGTTTGGCTACAATCACAAGACAAACGGCACCCTAACATTCGATGACCTCAACAATCGGTTTGTGTTTCGCGACGAAAAGCAAAAGGAACTTATTTCCATACCCTATAATTCGATGACTGGCGCCTACGGCGATACACACGCAGTGCAACCCAGGTCAGCGACCATAGCCAGCAACGTACCTTCGATCTATTCCCTGCCCGCACACTTCATAAAAACGAAAGTCCAATATTTGACCATCCAGTTCAACGATCCCGACTCAAACGCCGCGGGCATCACGAGTTTCAAACTCGCGAACAAGGAACTCCTTAATTCGGTGCTGACAACCCTCGCAGGGAAGGCTGGCCTGATCCAACGCGGCGACATATTCGTTAAGAAAAATAAGTAACGCCTCGGCGTGCCGCTCGTTAACCCGCCAGTCCACGTGTGTCTGGTGACTGTTTGCGATACAATCTCCCATCTTATTAATCAGTTTCTATGAACGAAGTCTGTATTAACGCTGAGCAACTTATCAACTCTGTCTTCGATAGCGCCGGCTTTCAACTTCGCGCGTCGGCTGATGAGACTGAGAGTGGCTGTTTAGTCGCCATTGATGGTCTGGATAACGAACTGCTTCTCAGCCAAGGTGGTGAATTACTTGACGCGATGCAACAGATCCTCAATCAAGCGCTGGGCCGCGGTTTACCAAAGGGCCAACGCATTGTCTGCGATGCCAGGAACTACCGTGCCGCACGAGAAGCCGAACTTCGCGCAATGGCTCTTCACGCGGCGAAGCAGGTTCGCACGACCGCATCCCCATTTGTCTTTGGTCCCATGGACGCGAATGAGCGAAGGGTTATTCACCTTTCGCTCGCTGAAGAGAGTGACCTGCAAACTGAGTCGGTAGGCGAAGGCACCGCTCGACGGTTGAGGGTCAGTTTGAAGGTGCCTGCATAAACCTCGATCGATTCAGTCTGACAGAGTTTTTCTGCGCTTGTGCTTCCTGATGTAGATACGATTGTTGCACTGTCCACGCCGCCGGGTCGCAGCGGCATTGGTGTAATCCGACTGAGTGGTCCAGCCTCGCTGCAAATCGCTCAGCGACTTGTGGACGACTTTGCCTTCTCACCTGAACCAGGTCGAGCATTTCTGCGGAACCTCTACGACCCGGAAACCCATAACTTGCTGGATCAGGCACTAGTCACTTATTTCCGCGGGCCGCGCTCTTTTACGGGAGAAGACGTCGTGGAGTTAAGTTGCCATGGCTCGCCAGTCCTGCTTGGTTCGATTATTGAGACAACGCTGCGACTTAACGCGCGAATCGCTGATCCGGGTGAATTCACTTTGCGGGCAGTCTCCCACGGCAAGATGGATCTTACGCAAGCGGAGGCCCTGCGAGACCTGATCGAGGCGGAGACCAGGGCCGCGGTCCGGCAAGCCACTCGCCAAATGCATGGCGAAGTCTCACATTTGATCAGACCCCTGCGCGATCAACTGCTTGACGTGATCGTGAGGCTGGAATCTTCGCTGGAGTTTGTCGAAGACGAGTTGCCGCCTGTCGACACCGAACATCTGGTTAGAAAGCTTCGGCAGATGCGAGCGGAGTTGGAGACACTCGCCGAGAGTTTTGCTGCCGGGCGACTCTTGCGTGACGGGTTGAGAGTAGCTTTGGCGGGACGGCCAAATGTCGGTAAGTCTAGTCTGTTCAATGGGTTACTGGCTCGCGACCGGGCCATTGTGACTGACTGGCCCGGGACAACCCGAGACACACTAACCGAAGCTGTTTTCATAGACGGGATTGCGGTGCACCTAACTGATACTGCCGGCATTCGCGACGCCACCGGGCCGATTGAGTTCATGGGCGTTCAGCGCGCACGGCGCGCCGTCGCGGATGCGGACGTCACCGTTCTCGTCCTCGATGGGTCCGAAGACTTGACGCCCGAAGATTGCAACTTACTTATCGAAACGGAAAACTCTCCCAGACTCGTCGCGCTGAATAAGAATGACTTGCTCTGTTTCAAACCTGATCGTCTTAATAGCGATCTCAACCTCGCAACCGTTGCGGATGTGGTCTCGATTTCAGCAAAGACCGGGTCCGGCTTAGACGAGTTACGCGCTTCCATCTTAAAGCCGTTCAATACCGGTAAGGCGAACGGCGAAGGTTTAGTTATTACGAATGCCCGTCATTATGATTTGCTTCGGAGATCCGCTGAAGAAATTCTCGCCTCTGAGCGGTTGCTCCTGGCACGCGCTAGTGAGGAATTTACGCTCGTCGGCCTTCACAATTCCCTCCGTTATCTTGGTGAGATCTTGGGTGAGACGACCACAAATGATATTCTTGCTCAGATTTTTTCGACATTCTGCATTGGCAAGTAGGATCTGCGAATCAGGTGGGAAGCAAATGAGTTTTGACGAAGTCTTTGATGTCATTGTTATCGGCGGCGGCCATGCGGGCTGCGAGGCAGCGTGTGCTTCCGCGCGGCTCGGGGCCCAAACTGCCCTGGTGACTATCAATCTTGATTTGGTCGGACAAATGTCCTGCAATCCGGCCGTGGGTGGAATTGCGAAAGGTCATCTTGTTCGCGAAATAGATGCGCTCGGTGGAATCATGGGCCGCGTTATTGATCGGACCGGAATTCAATTTCGCCTGCTGAATCGTTCTAGAGGCCCAGCGGTTCAATCGCCGCGGGCTCAAGCCGATCGCTCGCTTTATCGCCTGGAAATGCGCCGCGTCCTCGAGTCTACGCCTAATCTGTTCCTCCGCCAGGGTTTGGTTGTTGACTTGATCATCAGGAACGGTCGTGTTCGCGGGCTTGAGTTGCAGGACATGCGGCGCATGGGTACCAAGGCAATTGTAATCGCGACCGGGACTTTTCTTAACGGCTTGATTCATACCGGACGGAGAACCTATCGAGGGGGTCGTGCTGGTGAACCGCCATCCACGGAGCTTGCGGAGGCGTTAAAGCAATTAGGATTTCCGGTGGGTCGCTTGAAAACCGGGACACCGCCCCGCCTGGACGGTCGAACGATAGATTGGGATACATTTCAACGGCAGCCACCTGACGAAGATCCCGTTGCCTTTTCATTCGCGACTGATGCGATTGACCAGGCGCAACTCGACTGTTTCATCGGCTACACAACCGAGACTGTGCACAACAAGATTCGGGAAAACCTGCACGCGTCGCCGCTCTACTCAGGCAAGATTAAGGGCGTCGGGCCTCGCTATTGCCCCTCGATCGAAGACAAAGTGGTGAAGTTCTCCGATAAGTCTCGTCATCAACTTTTTTTAGAACCGGAGGGCCACAACACCAACGAGGTTTATCTGAATGGATTTTCAACATCCCTGCCATCGGAACTACAACAGGAGATCGTTAACCTCATTCCTGGCCTTGAAGGGGCTCAGATCATTCGGCCGGGCTATGCGATTGAATACGACTTCGTTAATCCTCAAGAGTTGACGCACGATCTCGAGACGACACGAGTGAACGGACTATATTTGGCCGGCCAAATCAACGGCACTACGGGTTACGAGGAAGCGGCGTGTCAGGGATTTGTGGCCGGGGTGAACGCGGCACTGCGAACTCAAGGTAGAGATCGATTTCGATTGCATCGGGAAGAGTCCTATATCGGCGTTCTCATTGATGACTTGATTACTCACGGAGTAGACGAACCCTATCGCATATTCACATCGCGAGCCGAGTTTCGACTTGCCTTACGTCATGACAACGCTGATCGACGTCTCAGTCCATATGGTCGGAGTTTAGGTCTCGTCGGTGACGTGGACTGGCAGCGGTTTAATTCTCGCCAAAAACGTCTGGCGATGGCTCGACGGCTGTTGCAGGAGACGCGCCTGAAACAAAGCGATCCGTCTCATGCCACGGCCTGCCGGCTTGTGGGAGGAGACTTACCAGATTCGATTACGCTTGACCAGTTGGGTCACCGGCCAAGCGTCACGCCCGAAGTGCTTTATGATCTGATACCGACGGCTGACCGCTTCAGGATTGACATCAAAACTCTTCGCGGAGCACTGGCTGATTCATTGTATTCCGGCTACTTGGAATCTCAAACCGCAACGTTAGCCAGACTTAATCAGCATGATGGGTTGATTATTCCGGAAGGGTTTTCATTTAGACATATTCACAGTCTCTCAAGAGAAATGGTCGAGCGGCTGGAACGAACCCAGCCGAGGAACTTTGGACATGCCAGGAGAGTCCCTGGTTTGACGCCGGCGGCGCTCTCCACTTTGCTTGTTCATCTAACCAAGAATCGATCCCATCCCGCGGCTCGATAGAGAGATCTGAACTAGATGTTTCACGTGAAACGTACGTTTTTATTATTCTCTTGGCAGTGCCTTCGCCTCGAAGAATCCGCACCTATGTTACAGTAAGCACCTCTTCGTAACTTGGGATGGCCAAGACAATTGCAATCGCAAATCAAAAGGGCGGAGTCGGCAAGACCACGACCGCCATCAATTTGGCGGCGGCGCTCGCGTTGAGCGAATGCCGGGTGCTTCTTATTGATGCCGATCCGCAGGCAAATGCTACTTCGGGCCTCGGGGTAGAATCTGGTAGCTTTCGTTGGAATATTTATCATGTTCTGGTTCTCGACGAGCCGATCCAGAACTCAATACTTCTGACCGAAGACAGTCGTCTCAGTCTTGTCCCATCTGATAGGAACCTAGCTGGCGCCGAAATCGAAATGGTCGATATGGAGCGTAGAGAATTTCTTCTCCGAGCCGCGCTTCAACCGGTCCTGGAGAACTATGACTTTATTATTATCGACTCACCGCCCGCTTTGGGCTTGCTTACGATAAACGCGCTAACCGCTGCCCATTCGGTCCTGATCCCGATCCAGTGCGAGTATTACGCCCTCGAAGGTGTGACCCAACTCGTTGACACCGTGGACCGCATTCGGGAAGGTTTCAATCCAGAGCTGATGATCGAGGGCCTCTTGGTCACCATGTACGACGAAAGGTTGAATCTTTCGGCTGCCGTGGCCGCAGATCTCCGGGCTTTCTATCAGGGCCTGGTGTTTGAAACCGTCATCCCGAGGAACGTGCGATTGGCAGAAGCGCCTAGCTACGGAAAGCCGGCCGTCATCTACGATCCACGTTCGCGTGGTGCTTTGTCTTACATACAATTAGGTAGGGAGGTATTAGACCATGTCCAAAAGGCCGTTGGGTAGAGGGCTAGGCGCATTACTGCCCCGAACTGCCAGTGTTGGCGAGGAGGTGCGCGAGATAGAAATCGATCTGATACGGCCAAGTGAAGAGCAGCCAAGAACCAAATTTAATGAGAGCCGACTGCAGGAACTTGCTCAATCGATCAAGTCCAACGGGATTATCCAACCCCTGCTAGTGCGACGTCGCGATCGCGGCTTTGAGCTCGTAGCCGGCGAGCGAAGGTGGCGTGCAGCACAGATTGCTGGTGTCCGGTCTGTTCCGGCGATCATTCGCGACATAGCCGACGAGAAACTCCTTGAACTCGCACTAATCGAAAATATTCAGCGCCAAGAACTGAACCCTGTCGAAGAGGCTAACGCTTACAGGAGACTAATCGAGGACCTCAATCTGAGTCATGACGAAGTCGCGCAGCGGGTTGGGCGCGACCGAACCTTCATTACCAATTACCTGCGCGTACTTAAATTACCGGAGGACATACTCTCTCTCGTTGTTGAAGAGAAGCTAACGATGGGCCATGCGCGCGCACTTCTAGGGCTCGCAACTCCTGCGTTAATGCGTAAGGTGGCTCGAGGCATCCTCAGGCAACAGTGGTCGGTGAGAGAAACCGAGAATCGGATCCGTTCACTTACACACGCTCCCAATCCTGAACCTACGTTACGCTCAAAAACTACCGATCCGAACGTCCGGGCCGCGGAGACAAAACTCCGAAATCATCTTGGCCGCCAAGTGAGACTCTATCCCGATCACTCCAAACCTGGCGGCAGGCTTGAAATCCACTACTACGATCAATCCGACCTCGAACACCTCTACCAAAGCTTACTACACCTTCCCATCGGCGGCCTATAGTACTATTCTAATATTGTATATTATGGAATAACGTTCAGGCGTTGTTCTTTTTGGGCCTTTTCAGGTCTGTTTTTCTTGCCTCGGTGTCGTCGGCTGTGATAGGTTCGGTCTTCTTGTTTTGATTGTGACAGTCAAAGAGGAGAGCCTGCCAGTTAGGGCTCTGGTGCCAGTTAGGGCTCTGGTATCAGTTAGGGCTCTGGTATCTAAGCTTCGTCCAGGTGTTGCGCTTGGCTTTTTAGGTGGCTTGAAATGGAAATGGTTGAGCAGGAGCGTTGGAAGAGCGAATTATTTGAGGCTCTTCACAGACGTGTGTCCACCCAAGTCTTTGATACATGGTTCCGTCCAATTCGAGTTCGCAGACGGGACGATGAGCGGATTTTGTATCTGCATTCTCCTAACGCTGTCCTGAAGGAGTGGGTTAATTCGCACTATTCTGCGGCGCTCGAAGCTTCTCTGCGCGAGGTTATGCCGAGAGGTTACCAAATCGAGTGGTCCATTGACAGTTTTGACCCTTCTAACGCTCTATCGAAAAGCCCACTGCTTTCTCCCGTCGACGTTAACCGATCTGCTGATTGTGCTGACTCTCTCAGCAGCGCTCGTACGGGCCATGACGATACTCTGAATCCAAAATACACTTTCAACAATTTTGTCGTGGCCTCATGCAACCAGTTTGCTCACGCCGCTAGTCAAGCGGTATCGATCGCACCCGGAAAGACTTATAACCCTCTTTACATCTATGGCGGCGTCGGGTTGGGAAAGACCCATTTGATGCAAGCAATAGGGCATTTCATCAAAGCTAACAAGTCCACGCTGGCGGTCTCCTACACCTCGCTGGAACGTTTCATGAACGAACTAATAAACGCTATTAGGTATGGATACGACAAGACCCATGCATTTCGCGAAAGATATCGCTCGATAGACGTCCTTCTGGTAGATGACATTCAGTTCATAGCCGGAAAAGAACGAACGCAGGAGGAATTCTTTCATACATTTAACGCTCTTTATGACTCGCAGAAGCAGATCGTGATCAGCTCTGATTGTCCTCCTCGATCAATACCTGATATCGAAGAACGGCTGCATTCCCGTTTTGAGTGGGGTCTCATTGCTGACATTGAACCGCCAGACTTGGAGACCAAAATCGCGATACTTCAACGTAAGGCTGACCTTCATGGCTTTTTACTACCAGACGATGTTGCGCTTTACATCGCGAGTAACGTCAAACATAACATTAGGGAATTGGAGGGTTCGCTTCTGCGGTTACTCGCTATTTCTTCCTTGCGCGGCCTGCCAATCACGAAGATGCTGGCCCAGGACGCCGTTTGCAGTGTTGTTGATTCCAAAGATGACCAACTATCGATTTCCAAGGTTCAGAAAGCGGTGGCAGCATATTACAAAATGAGAGTCGAGGAGTTAACAGCCAGATCGAATGCTCATAGGGTGGCACTTCCGCGACAAGTGGCAATGTATTTGTCGAAGCGGTTGACCAAACACAGCTACCCTGAGATTGGCCGTCAGTTTGGAGGAAAGCATCACACAACTGTTATTCATTCGGTCACGAAAATCGAAAGGCTGGTCGCCTCAGACCGCGAAATCCACAAGGTTGTTAGCAGCCTTATGGACTCATTATGCGGATAATGGGTAATTTGGCAGCGCTCCTTTTTTTCCACAGCACTATTCTTAAGATACCTGTGAAAAACTTAACGGAAATGTTTTCAACTTTGCAGTTATGAGTTTTTCGTGATTCTAGTTGATAATTAATTACTTAAAATCCAATCATTTAGCAGGATTTTCACATGTTCCACAGCGCCTACTACCACTATTAGCTTTTAATTTAGATTTTTAAAATACGTAGAGAAAAGGTAACGCGGAGTCTGTCAAAGAGAGGAGTGATAGATGCAGTTTGTAATAAACCGAAGCAACTTGCAGAAGGAGCTTGGCTTCGTTCAAGGAATAGTCGAGAGAAAGAACACTATTCCTGTCTTGGCTAACATTCTTATAGAGTCGGCCGGCGAGAACACTATCCGAATAAGCGGAACCGATCTTGATGTAACGATCAGATGCGATACGGATGCTGAGGAAGTAAGACAACAAGGAGCGATCTGTGTTCAAGCTCGAAAGTTATTCGATATTGCGAGGTTCCTTCCTGACGCGCCAATAAACTTTAAGAAAGAGGAAAACGAATGGGTAACGGTCGAGTGTGATCGCTCGAAGTTTAGATTGCCTGGAATAGCGAAAGATAGCTTTCCGGAATTGCCGAACTTTAAGTCAACGCCGCTCAAACTTCCCGCAGAGGTTCTAAAGCGTCTCGTCGACAGAACCATATTTGCGATAACCCAGGAAGAGGGAAGATATACACTCTCGGGAGCCAAGTTCGTGCTCGATAAGTCTGCGGCAAAAATGGTAACCACGGATGGACATCGCTTAGCTTTTATTACCACGCAAGTCTCCGAAAATGGACCCACCGCCGACGGTTTGGATGTCTTGATTCCGAGAAAAACGCTTGCGGAGCTGACGAAATTAACGTCGGACTTCGAAGGAGACATAAGGCTCGGCGCGGACGAGAACCATGTCTATTTTCATATCGGTTCGCGCTTGTTGATTTCCAGAGTGTTATCAGGTCAATTTCCAAATTATGAAATGGTGATGCCGAAGAATAATGAGTTGACGGCAACCTTCGATACTCTTGCTCTAAATCAAGCCATCCGAAGAGTGGCCTTGATGTCAGATGATCGCTCGCATGCGATTCGGTTTCACCTCGGCAAAGAACAATTGCTGATTAGTTCTCAAAACGCAGACGAGGGTGAGGCGCGCGAAACGATTGCCACGGATTTCGCCGGCGAAGAGACGGAAATAGGTTTCAATGCTCAGTATTTGCAAGACTTTCTAAGTGTCGTGGGATCTGAAAGAGTCGTATTTGAATTCAAGGACGGCAATTCTCAGGCGCAACTTCGGCCGGTATCTGAAGAGAAGCAGGATTACAAATACGTCGTCATGCCAATGCGCCTCTAAATTTATCCAAACGTCAAAACTTAATTCTCTTCGGTGAGTGCTCTTTTGTCGGGCGCTCCTTTTTTTAGTCTGTGCATTAAGAGGAGTAGCGGTTACCTGTAAACACGCTATGTTATACTTTCCACATGATCCTCAGATCGATCGAGGCATTCTCCTTTCGAAATTTGGGGGGCAGGATCACCTGGGGAGATAACGTCAACGTTCTCTACGGCAACAATGGCCAGGGAAAAAGCAACTGGCTTGAAGCAATTCATCTTCTAGCGCAGAGCAAATCGTTCAGGACTCAGCGCCTGCAAGAAGCGATCAGATTTGGAGAGAATTGTGCTTACGTGCAAGGCGCCATAGAGTTGGGGGATGTTTGCAAAGATCTAAAAATAACTCTTAACGAAAACTCAAAGCAGATATTCGTCAACGGAAGACGCGAAACCAACCCTCGATACACACAGCCGCTGCACGCAGTGGCTTTTACCTCCGATGAATTAGACGTAGTCCGTGGAGTTCCTGAAGCGAGAAGAAGATTTCTCGATCGCGGAGCCGCATCCCTACGTCCTTCCTACGCGCAAACGCTTGTCGATTATAAGAGGGTGATCAAGCAAAAGACGCATCTGTTGCAGGACGCGGCCGAGACCGGTCTTAGCCTGAATAAACTTGCCGCTGTGCTCGCACCATGGAATGATCAATTGGTGAAATTGGCGACGGTTATTCATCATGAAAGAACCGAGTACATTGCGAAGTTGAACGACGCTCTCGACCACGATCTCTTCAACGATCAAATCACGATACGTTACATTTCGGGGCTTGAAGGCAAAGGCGATTTGAAAGATTACGAAACATTAATTTCCGATCGCCTGAGTCTTCGCCTGCAGGCGGAGACGGGTGCCGGCAGTTGCTTAGTTGGGCCCCATCGAGACGATCTCGAGCTACTTTTTGGAGGTCGCGATTTGCGCACATTTGGCAGCTCCGGGCAACAGCGTAGCGCATTGATATCACTTGATTTAGCGGCTATTTCCGTGTACAATTACACGCATCAGGATTATCCGATTTTCCTCATCGATGACATAGATGCTGAACTCGACGGAATCCGGATCGCGCGCCTGTTTGAATATCTTGACCAGAGGGTCCAGACATTCATTACTACCTCAAAGAAAAATTACTTTAAGGGCGCCGCGCGCGGGGCGAACTTTTATGAGATTTCGAACGGCTTCGCGAGAGAGGAACCAAAGTATATTCCGTCGATAGCAGTGGCAGGGGTCACTTAGCAATTATGAAAATTACAAAAGCCGCAGAAAAGGAAAACCCAAATTGGCAACAGCAAGATCTAATTTGAAGAAGAGAATGGACACATACGATTCATCGTCTATTTCTGTGCTCGAAGGGCGCGACGCGGTCCGCAAACGCCCTGCCATGTATATCGGATCAACCGGCGAGCTCGGGCTGCATCACTTGGTCTACGAAGTCGTGGATAACTCAATCGACGAGGCCCTCGCAGGATATTGCGACACTGTCGAAGTAACGATTCATCTCGACAACTCGATCACCGTCGTCGATAACGGTCGCGGTATTCCCGTCGACCTGATGAAAAAAGAAAAAAGATCCGCCGCTGAAGTTGTAATGACAAAGCTTCATGCCGGCGGAAAGTTCGACTCGAACGCCTATAAAGTCTCGGGCGGACTTCACGGAGTGGGTGTTTCGGTTGTTAACTTTCTTTCTGAGTCGCTCCACGTTGAAATTTGGAGAGACGGAAAGACTTACGAGCAGGAGTATGAACGCGGGATTCGCGTTGCCGATCTCAAACAGACCGGCAAGACCCGCAAGCGCGGCACCAAGATCACTTTCAAGCCCGACAGCGAGATCTTCGATTCGATTCTATTCAGCTTCGACAAACTCTCGGAACGACTGCGCGAGAAAGCTTTTCTGAACAAAGGCATTCGCATCACCATCAAGGACGAACGCGAAGAACCTGAAAAGTCGCACGAGTTCTACTACCGCGGCGGGATCGCAGAGTTTGTGCGACATCTGAACAAGAACAAAACCGTGCTTCACGACAAACCGATCTATTTCGAGAAAATCGGTGACGCGCTTTCGATCGAAGTGGCGATTCAATACAACGACGGCTACGACGAAAAAGTCTATTCGTTCGCCAACAACATCAACACCGTCGACGGCGGCACACACCTTTCCGGTTTTCGTTCAGCGTTCACGCGAACCATCAATGCGTACGCCCAGTCGTCGGGCCTGGCAAAGAACTTCAAAGGCTCGCTTACCGGCGACGATGTACGCGAAGGTTTGGTCGCCGTAATCTCCGTGAAGCTGCCGCAGCCTCAGTTCGAAGGCCAAACAAAAGGCAAGCTCAACTCCGACGTCAAAGGCGCGGTCGAATCTTTTCTCAACGATCGCCTAACTGAGTTTCTTGAGCAGAACCCCACCGTCGCGCGCCGGATTGTCGGCAAATCGCTTGACGCCGCGCGCGCGCGTGACGCTGCCAGAAAAGCTCGCGAAATCGTGCGCAAAGGCGCGATGGGCTCGACGATGCTGCCTGGCAAACTGGCCGATTGTCAGGAACGCGACCCCGCGTTGTCGGAGATTTACATCGTCGAGGGTGATTCCGCCGGCGGCTCAGCCAAACAGGGTCGCGATCGCAAGAACCAGGCAATTCTTCCGCTCAAGGGCAAGATTCTGAATGTCGAGAAAGCGCGTTTTGACAAGATGCTGGCGCACAACGAAATCAAATCGTTGATTACAGCGCTCGGCACTGGGATCGGCAAAGAAGATTTCGACATCGCCAAGCTTCGCTATCATCGTATCATTCTCATGACCGACGCCGACGTGGATGGATCTCACATCCGCACGTTGCTTTTGACTTTCTTTTTCCGGCAGATGCCGCAGCTGGTTGAGCAGGGCTACGTCTACATCGCGCAACCGCCGCTCTTCAAAGTGAAAAAGGGTAAGAAGGAAGAGTACATCAAGGACGAAACAGCCATGATTCGATTCTTGATGCGACTGGCCACGACCGACATCAAGGTGAAATCTACGGCGACAAAGACTGTGACCGAAGGCGCGCAACTCGCGCGGTCTCTCGAACGGATGGTCGACTTCAAACGCTATTGTGAAAAAGCAGCGCGGCGCCTGAGCGGCGATTCACATCTGCTCGACACTTTGCTAAAGGCATTCGGCGGTAAGAAAGGCGTGCTGCGCGACGAAGGTGCGACTCTGCGTCGAGCGTTCCAGGATGGCGATTTGATGGCCCGCGTCGAAGGCGTGCTGGCAAAAGCTGGTTACAAAACCGAACTGTCGACCGATGAAGAACACGGACTGTGGGAGATTGAAACCCAGACGATTTCCGGCATCGCCGTCACGATTGATTGGAATTTCGCCAGCTATGTCGAGTTTCAAAAAGCAGTCGAGTTGTTCATGAAGCTCGAGGATCGCCTCGCGCCGCCATTCGTCGCCGGCGAAAATGGCTCCAGCGAAGAAATCGCCACGCGCGAAGCGCTCCTCGAACGCGTGCTCTCAACCGCCAAGAAAGATCTTTCGATCCAGCGTTACAAAGGTCTGGGCGAAATGAATCCGGAACAGTTGTGGGAAACGACGATGAATCCCGAAACGCGCACGTTGCTGCAAGTGCGCATCGACGACGCCGTCGAGACTGACGAAATCTTCACCGTGCTGATGGGCGACGCCGTCGAACCCCGCCGCAAATTCATCGAAGACAACGCGCTGGATGTGAGGAACCTGGATATCTAAGCGTAAGCAGACTATCAGAACGCTGAAGGCGTTCCATAACACAGGCCAGGTAAGCGCGAAGCCACGCCGCGCTGGGTAACGCGCAAGATAAGAATTCCCAGGCCGCTCTAGCGGGCGACAGAAACATCGAGGTGTTTGAATCTGTGTTATCTGGGTAATCTGTGGATAGAGAAAGTTAAGCGCACGACGCAAACTTCATCGTTCGCGTTGGTCGGGCAGGCGAGATCGCCGGCAAGATTTTCCCAGGGGATGTAATTTCAAAAACAGAATTGAGGCGCGTGACTTCGAGCACCCGGCTTACAGATTTGGATACATTCATCAGTTTGAAGCGGATACCTCTTGATTCAGTCTACTTCCGCAACTCCAACCTCAGCCTCAGCCCGCAGGCATCAACAGTGCTTCCCCCCGCGCCAGATCTAGGACGATTGCGCTGACTTGTGATTGAGAATGCACGGCCTTGCGCAGAGCCGCCCTTTTGCCTTGCACGATTCGTCCTTCCTTGCAAACACAGGACAACAACATTCCCGAAATTCCTTGTTTGAAATAGCTCTTCTAAGGTCAAGAGGCCGGGAAGCCGGCCTCTTATTTCTTTTCGAATTATGGCTAACGCTATAACCCGCTGGTACCCTGAGGACTGCCGACACCAGTCACGAAGTCCCAGCCGGCAGTACAACTGAAGCCGCCTGCCGTGCCCGTCAGAATGTCCCGAAAACTCGCTGTGCCAAGACGACTATAAGTATTGGTTAAAAGAGCCGGGCTGTTTGCGTAACTATGACCCGACAAGTTTGCCATTCCGGCCAAGCATGGAGAAGAAACACTGGTGCCGCCGAAGACAAGCCAGCCACTTTGTCCCTGGCAACGGGTGCTGTCGTAAACAGAGACACCCGTATTTGGATCAGCGTCCGAAGAGACATCAGGGATGCCGCGCGCCGAACCAACAATGCCCGCGATGCCGTTCTGGTACGAAGGTCTGGATTCAAAAGCGCTCGGACCACCGCCGCTTCCGCTCCAGCCGGTCTCATTGACAAAGGCGCCAGAGCCATCTGTCTGGACGCTGGTGCCGCCGGCAGCTACGACGTAAGGTGAAGCGCTGGGATAAATGGTTGTTCCACCTGTGTCACCGCTGGAAGCGAAGTACACAACTCCGGAGGTTTGTAAAAAGTGGAAATCGTTTGACGTTTCGCCGGAGAATTCGCTCCCGCCCCAGCTCATTGAAACTTGTTTCGCTCCAGCAAGAGTGCTGGCCACATCCACCGCCGCAAAAAGATTTGCGAAGCTATTGGTTGTGGCTTCCACCAGAACGATCTTTGCGCTCGGGGCCATCGCATGGGCCCATTCAATATCCAGCGCCGCTTCCTGCGCCCAGCCACAGTTACTACGTGGCTGTTTTCCACTTGCGTAGACAACCTGGAAGACTGTGTTCGTGGGCGCCAACGGATTAGTCGAGGTTTCTTGCGGCAGACCGAACTGCGCGGAGAAAAAATTGAAATCATTAAGCGCCGTCGGATAGTGGAAGGCATCCACGATTACGATTAGACCTGAGCCGCCAGTCGAACCCAAAGCGTAGAATGATCTGAGTTGCGCCGGCGTCATTCCGCCACCTGGCCCCAGGCCACCTTCCGGTTCACCTATTCTTATCAAGTGGTTGGTATGCGCTCGTAAGCCTCTATCGGACGGATCCTCTATCGTTGAATCAGGAACATGGATCGATCCTTGTCCGCGGCCCTGCGACTTCACATGTCCTGCGGTTAACGCCAAGCTTCCTATCAGCAAGGAAGCGCAAATCGACAGACTCTTAATTGCGGTATACTTCATATTCTTTTTTTCTCCAGTGTCTTTTCGTGAGTAACAACCTGGGAGCGTTGTGTCCGTCCCCTTACCTTGCGTTACGCGTATCACTCGGCTATCGAGCGAGCGACAAGTTTAGCACTGGGCACGGTTAAGTCAAGCGTAAAACCTAGCTCGCGCGAGAGTAAGCTGCAGTTGCAAGAAATCAAGATCTCAGGATCAAGCCTGAGCTTGATTTGTAACTTGTCCAGAGTTCAGCGGGAACGCTGCTCGAAAAATCGCCTAACCATCTGCGGCAACAAAAGCGCCGTTTGCAGGACCGAACCTGATGCGAAGCGCCGCGCCAGCCCGCGAAAGAGTTTGCCGCCTTGCGGAGTGTAATTAAACCACCAGAGATCTGGAATAAACGGAAGCCGGTTAACGTGAATGTGTTGCGAGCCAACCAGTTCCAGCAAACCAGCGCGCCCGTGGGTGCGGCCCAATCCGCTTTGCTTCACGCCGCCCCAGGGAGTTTGCGCGATTCCGTGGGTGTAAAGAACTTCATTTACCATTATCGTGCCCGCATCGATCCGCTCCGCAAGCTTTTTCCCGCGAGCGATATCCTTTGTGAAGACACTTGCCGTCAAGCCATAAACGCTGTCGTTCGCAAGACGCACAGCTTCGTCGTCCGTTTTGAAAGTCATGATCGGAAGCACCGGACCGAACGTTTCGTCACGCATCACTTCCATCTCGTGATCGACATTGGTCAGCACCGTCGGGGCGAAGAATGGACCGGAGAGATTCGACAATCGTTCGCCACCGGTGAGCACGGTTGCCCCTCTTGCCCGAGCGTCAAGCACGTGATCCTCAACAATTTGCAACTGACGTTCGCTGGTCATCGATCCAATGTCAGAGTCTTTATTGGTGCCTACGTTTTGGCGCAGGCGTTTCGTTTCCCTCACCACCTCATTAGTAAATTCCTGCGCCACGCTTTCTTGAACGTAACAGCGTTCGACCGCCGCGCAAGCCTGTCCCGAATTTGCAAACGCGCCCCACACTGCGGCGCGCGCCGCACTCTGAAGATCCGCGTCAGCCAAAACGATCATCGGATCTTTGCCGCCGAGTTCCAACACGACTGGCGTCAGGTATTTCGCCGCAGCTTCCGCGACGCGCTTTCCCGTCGGCACGCTCCCGGTAAACATGATCTTGCCGACACCCGCTGCGACCAACGCCGCGCCAATCGATCCATCTCCCGTGATCACTTCCAGCAGCCCTTCGGCCAACCCGGCACGGGCGAACACATCTTTGATTTTCAACCCCGTGAGCGGCGTCAACTCGCTGGGTTTAAGCACCACCGAATTGCCGGCCATCAAAGCCATCACGACTTCATCGAGCGGCGTGGCCCAGGGAAAGTTCCATGGCGAGATGATGCCGACGACGCCCAGCGGTTTATGAACGATGTAAGACGAGCGCCCCATCAAGGCATATTGTCCCAGCCCGATTCTCTCCGGTCGCAGCAGACTCGCGGTGTGACGCGCGAAGTACTGCATGAGATCGAGCGTCGGCGTCAGCTCCATGGCAATCGCTTCCGCAACCGGTTTGCCGGTCTCATGCGAGATTAGTAAGGCGATACTTTCGAGTTCCTTCAAAATAACCCGGCGGGCCTTCATCACCACGCGTCCGCGTTCGCGAAACGAGCGGCTGGCCCAATCGCGTTGAGCTTCGCGCGCCCGACCCACCGCGCGCGCGACTTCTTCGGGCGTAGTTAGCGGCGCCCGTCCAATTTCCTCGCCGGTCGCGGGATTGCGGGAAATTAGCTCGGCTCTTTCGGATTTTGCCGGAATGGTTTGGGCCATTGCGTGCGATTATCGCGCAGAACCAAAAGCAACGGAAGTCTCAAGTACTGCCTGCGTAACTTTGCGAAGTCTTTTGCGACCTCTGCGTTGAAGGTTTTGTCACATGGTCGCGTCGCGCGACCAGAATTGACCGCAAAGGTCGCGGAGGCCCCGCAGAGGAGCGCAGAGTACGCAGCACGATTCCCACCGTTTCCACCGCGCGCTCAGTGTCAGCTACAATGCCACTTCAAACTCAATGCTCCAGAGGAGACTGTAATGCTCAAACCGCAGCTTGCCGAATTCATGCGCCGCATGGATCCGAATTCCGTGGCCATCATTCCCGCCGCGCGCGAAGCCGTGCGCTCGCATGACACGAATTACCGTTATCGCCAGAACTCGGACTTTTTTTATCTGACCGGCTTTGAAGAGCCGGAAGCAATCGCGGTAATTGCACCATCGCAGGAAAAGAAGTTCACCATGTTTGTGCGCCCGCGCGACATGGAACAGGAAATTTGGAACGGTTATCGGGCCGGCGTCGAAGGCGCGAAACAGGATTACAGCGCCGACGAAGCGTTTCCCGTTTCTGAATTCGACGCGAAGTTGCCGGAAATTCTGGATGGGCCGGAAAAACTCTACTACGCGTTTGGTAACGGCAGTCCAGAGCTTGACGAAAAAGTAATCAAGCAACTTGCGCTAATGCGCGAGACAAATCGAAAACCACTCGAGCCGCCACGGACCATCATCGATCCGACTTCGATTCTGCATGAGATGCGGGTGTTCAAGAGCGAAGCCGAAATCGAAATCATGCAGCGCGCCGCCGACATCGCCGCCGAAGCCCACGTCGAAGCCATGAAAGCCGTGCGGCCGGGAATGCAGGAATACGAAGTCGAAGCGTTAATCGAATCGGTTTTTCGTCGTCACGGCGCCATCGGCCCGTCGTACACGTCCATCATCGGCTCGGGCGCAAACGCCACGGTGCTGCATTACATCAACAACACCGGCACGCTGAAAGACGGCGATCTGCTTTTGGTTGACGCGGGTGCTGAATACCAGGGGTATGCTTCGGACATCACGCGCACGTTTCCGATCGACGGCAAGTTCACCCGGGCGCAACGCGATATTTATGATCTTGTGCTCGAGACTCAGATGTCCTGCATCGCCATGGTGCGTCCCGGGGTACGCCTTGAAGATCTAAAAGCTCATTCAATAGAAATGTTGACCGAAGGAATGGTGCGGCTCGGTTTATTAAAGGGCGACCCGAAAAAGTTGATCGAAGAGAAAAAATTCATGCAGTTTTACATGCACAACCTTGGCCACTTTCTCGGCATCGACGTCCACGACGCCGGACGTTATTACTTCAACGGAGAATCGCGGCCCGCGCAACCCGGCATGGTGATGACGATCGAGCCGGGCCTTTATATTTCACCAGACACCAGCAACATTCCCGAAGGCTTCAACAAAAACATTCCGGAAAAATATCTCGGCATCGGCGTGCGCATCGAAGACGACGTTCTCGTAACCGAAAAAGGCGCGCGCGTGCTGACTGACAAAGTTCCGAAAGATCCGCAAGAGATCGAAGCACTGATGGCGAAGTGAAAGAGTTTCTGTTGGTCACTCTCCTGTGGAGAAGATCATCCAAGTCTTGAACGGGATGCAAGCCGATCGCGTGGTCGAAAAGTACGCAATTGGCGGCGGAATCGCTGCGCTTTATTATCTTGAACCATACCTGACGGACGATATAGACGTTTTCGTGTCGCCAGTAATCATCGGGCAAGCAGGCCTTGTTTCCCTTGAGCCAATTTATTCTTATCTTCAAAAACTCGGGTACTTGGCCGTAAGAGAAGGCGTGATGATCGAGGAGTGGTTGGTTCAATTCATCCCGACGTTTTCCCCGCTTCAGGAAGAGGCTATTTCACAATCGCTAAACGTATCCTATGGTGTTACGAATACGCATATCTTCTCGCCTGAGCATCTTGCCGCAGAATTGTTACGATCCGGTCGACTAAAGGATCAGGTACGAGTCATTGCATTGATAGAAGGAGGGCGAGTTGATATGAGCAAGTTTCGCGCAATTGTCGAACGACACGGGCTAGCTGACGCATGGACGCAGTTCGCCGCACAGTTTAATCTGAAGGCATGATGAGCGCAGATTTGGATCTATCGAAAATGACCGTCGAAGATTTGTTTCGCGCGAAAGCCGAGCGAAGGAAAAAACTCGCCGATCTGCCTTTTGAAGAAAAGATAGAAATTTTAAAAAGACTCCGATCCGCGTCGCGCACCATACGCGAGCAGCGGCGCGTGAATGAAGATCCGACGCTGCCGAGAGAAGTCCCATAATCTTCTACCAGGCCCTAACGGGGCCAGGTAAAACATTGCTCGCGGCTTCACCCATCCAAACATCTCCTAAGATTTTAGTTGACAAACGCTTTCGGCCGCCTTATAGTCTCCTAACCTTTTAGGAGACAGGCTTCCATGGCGCGTCAAAAAACCGGGCATTTAACCAGGCTGGAGCTGGAAATCATGAACGTTTTGTGGGACCAGGGCGCGGCCAACGTCCAGAGCGTGCAGCGACATCTGGAGCGTGATTTGGCCTACACGACCGTGCAGACGATGCTCAACATTCTGCACCGCAAGGGCAAAGTCAAACGCACGTTGAAAGACCGCGCTTACATTTACAAGCCGGCAGTGACCAGGCGGCAATTTGTCAGCCGGCACCTCGGCGATCTGGTGGATCGATTATTCGGCGGCTCGGCAGAAAGTCTGGTGATCAGTCTGGTCGAAGCAAAGCATCTGAAGCCCCAAACCCTGGCGCGACTGAACAAGCTTCTGAAAGAGCAAGAGGAGAACAGCGATGAAAATAACTAGCGAGCTGTTTCTGACGTTTCTGCTAAATGCATGTTGGCAGATTGCGCTCATCGCCGCCGTCGCCATACTCGGCGACCGGTTACTGCGACACGCGGCTGCGTCTTATCGTCATCTTCTTTGGATCGCGGCTTTAGTGATGTCGTTCTTGCTGCCGCTTTTTCCATCGTTAAGTTTATTGCGCGGTCTCTCTAGCGCCGCCCCGACACCGGCAATAACGATCCAACCCCTCACCGTTGTCGACGCGCCTGCGCCAATCAGCGAGACCATCACGACCCAGGCCAGCTCGATCTATCATATCAATCAAATCGTCGCGGTCATCTTGCTCGCGCTTTATGCGCTGTTTCTCGGATACAAGGCCGCCAGGCTATTTCGCGCCTGGGTCAGGACGCGAGCATTTGCGCTTGCAGCGCAGCCACTCGAACTCACCGACGAAGTCCAAACGATTGTCGCCAGATGTCAAAAAGCGATCGGCGTGGATAAGCTCGCCTTTTTCAGTTCATCGGCCGTCAGCGTCCCAGCCACGCTGGGCGTTCTGCGTCCGCTGGTGATTCTGCCGGAAGGTCTGCTGCACGCGTCGAACCGCGATGCGCTCACCGCGGCCATCGGACACGAGTTGGTCCATGTCTCGCGGCGCGATTATTTATTAAATCTGATCTGCGAATTCATTTTTCTCCCCCTGTCGTTTCATCCAGCGGCGGTGCTGATCAAACGACGGATCACTCAAACCAGAGAGCTGCGCTGTGACGAATTGGTGGCAGAGCGATTGCTGCATCCCGAAGTTTACGCGCGTTCGCTGGTACAACTGGCCGGCTCGGCGGTGTCGTTTACTCGCCGCGCGCAAACCATAACCGTGGGCATCGCCGATGCCGACATTCTGGAGGTACGCATCATGTCATTACTGAAGAGAACAAACTTGAACATAGGCAGAAAGAAGATTTGGTTGATTGCCGCCGCGCTGCTGCTGGCAATTCCCTGCGTGGCCGCGGCGTCGTTTACTTTTCATTTTAACGTCGATCCGGCGAGCGGGAGCTTAAACGCGCAGGAACCTTCGCGAGAGGCGCAGGAAAAACGAGAGGCGCGCGCTCGCGAAGAACGCGAGCTGAAGGAGCGCTCCGACCGCGAAATCGCGGAGCTTAAGGAAGCACTTGATAGAGAATCCAATCCCGAGAAAAGGGCGAAACTCGAAGCCGAGATCAAAGAGCGGCTCGAGAAGAGGACCAATTTCGGGTACTCGAGTGAAGGGCCAATCTATTTAATGCGCGGCGAAGGAGCCGAGCGCGAACGCGAGATCGAAGCCCAACAGAAGGCTGAACTCGCAAGGCTGGCAAGGATCAGTATGGATCAGGCAATTCAGATCGCCACCAGCCAACAGCCGGGAAAAGTTCTGGAATGCTCGCTTAATGGAGAGCATTGGGAAGCACCCGGCAAACTCGCGAAGGACGGCACGGTTTTTTATCACGTGGTCATACTTTCGGGCGATGACTCGAATCCGACAACCACACACGTGCTGGTAAATGCAGTCGATGGCACGATCCTGAAGACCAAAATGAGGGAGCGGGGCGAAGCCTGGACAATTCAGTCCGGAGAGCGCGAGGGAACTGAGAGAAAAGTCTTGAGCACCTATACGATGCGGTCCGGAGAAAGAGAGCCCATCCATGGTGGCGTACTGAATGGCAAAGCCGTCAACTTGCCGGCGCCGGAATATCCAGCGATTGCGCGCTCAGCTCGCGCCTCAGGTTCGGTCACGGTCGCAATCACCGTCGATGAAGAGGGAAATGTCGTGGCCGCGAAAGCAGTTTCAGGCCATCCGCTATTGCAGGCCGCTGCGGTGAGCGCGGCCCGCGAAGCGAAATTTACGCCGACTCGTCTGGAGGGAGAGCCGGTGAGAGTTAGCGGTGTGATCGTCTACAACTTTGCCGCACAATAAGAAGTCGATCGCGTCAAAAGCCCGCGCGTAAGCAAGGGCGCCAGTGAATTGAGAGAACCGCAGCCAACAGTCTGCTCATCAAAGAAGGGCGAATGCTTGACCGGCATTCGCCCTCTCTTTTCCTTACTGACCTCTGATCCCTGCTTTTCAGAATCCCCACCGCCAACTCACGTTATAGACCCGCGCGAGATCGTCGAGGCTCGCCCTCAAATTTGACCAGTCGTTTTGCGCCTGTCTCCTCAAGCGATTGCGGCGCATGAACTGATCGATCTGCGCGGCTCGATCCAAAACCGTCTGTACATCGTTGCTGGTAGATTTGTGATGATCGAAATGATCGTGCAACGTCTTCGTCTCTTTGTAGAAATCCTTGACGAAGGCGTTGATGTCGTCCTCGCGGCGCGAGCCGTTGAAGCGGCTCTTGTCCAGCGCCGAGTCCAGACTCTTACGAAACGTGTCTGACTGATGCTCGATGCGGTGAATGATTTCTTCGACCTCTTTGTCGGTGACGCGGTAGGGGATGTCGCCGCCGACGGGCGGAGCAATATAGCCGCCACCCCAGCGCCACGAAACGTTGTAAGCCGAAGCCAGTTGCTCCAGGTCCGCTCGCAGCGTCGCCCAATCGCCTTGCGCGCGCCCCGTCAGCGGATAACGGCTCATGAAACCGTCAATCCGCGCCGCGCGATCCAGCACAGAATCGACATCAGAAGTTGTCGACTTGTGATGATCGAAATTGTCATCCAAACGCTTCGTCTCTTCCTCGAAGTTTTTCACGTAAGCGTTGATGTCGTCTTCGCGCCGCGTGCGATCAAAGCGGCTCTTGTTGAGCGCGTCTTTGAGACTCTTGCGAAAAGTGTCTGTCTCGTTCTTGATGCGATCAAGCAGCCGCACAACTTCCTTGTCGCTGACGCGATAAGGCTCGCCCGTGACCTGGCCGGCGGCATTCGAAGCCAGCGCCATTGAGACCACCGCAAAGCAGAAAGTTATGAAAAGTGTTCGTGTTTTCATGACGTTATTTTAGCACCGGCATCAAATATTTTCGCGCCGTCTGACGCAAAGATCCTGGGCGGCCTCTGGCCACGTTGGAAAACCTTATCAATAACCATGTTGAATTGGATTTAGGCTGAGGGGGGATTAGCGCCAACGCGCCGCCAGAAAAAGAGTTGTCTGCTGAGATCAAAAATTTGGCGGGAGCTGAGACGGTCAGGGTTCTCAACTCCCGCCAGGCGTTAATGCACCTTCGCTCAGCAGTTATAGTCTTCGCTTAGTAGCCGTTGAGGCCATCGCGATAACCCGTCTCAAACGCCAACTGGAAATAGCGGCGATAGAGTTCGCGATTACCAAATCTCGAGTTGTAGTCTCTGGTAGCGTTCTGATAGGAGCTGTAGTTACGAAAGTCGTTGCCATAGCTCCAGCCGCGCCGACGATTTCGATCATTGCGGGCTGCCTTTAGGCCTTCGTTGTAGCCGGCATTCAAGGCCGTCTGGCGAAACTCCCAACCGCCCCAGTCCGGATATGAGTCGCGGTAACGGTTGCGATTCCATCGGTCGCGACGATATCGATCGTCCTGACGATATCGATCGTCCTGTTGACGATACCGATCATCCTGTTGTTGGCGATATCGATCATTTGGATAAGGATACTGCGCCTGCACCGTGGTCATGGACGAAATTCCCAGAATCAAAGAGAACGCCATAACAACAGCTCCAGCGATGCTCTTAAAGTAATTTGATTTCATATCAACCTCCCGCTGTTAGCGCAGCAATGACCGTGCCACTTTGACGATCTCGTGTTAAGCCGTAACGTGATTGTTGCCACGCTGTCATAAATTGAACGCGATATGCCAAATCGTGTTGATTTAACCGGCATGGGTTGGGCGAACACGATGAATCGGCGCTCATTCGTGAACACGCCAACTGTCCGCAAGCATTTAAGGCCTGGTTGTTTCGCGAAGCCGTTAGGTTGGGGGGCGCGCGGAGCTCTGATTGTTAAAGCTTGACGATTTCAGCCGGAGCGAATACGCTTATGGCGTCAGGAATGGCAGAGATGATTCTCGCGAACAGTTATCGCTATTACTACTATTACGGTCCGCTCTCCGCTGGGAGGGACGGTCGGGCGATGGGCTGTCGCGAGGTGATCGGCTAGCACCTTAGACAAGTTTCCAGAAACCGGCCATCGGTCCTTCCAGGCGAAGGATCGGTGGCCGGTTTATTTTTTGCTGGGAGCGCTGACGTCTCGTCCGCGGAGGCGTGCCTGAGACTTGCCGGAAGTTTCTCGCGCATCGCTCTCGAGGCGGGCGAGGGCGCCCGCGTTCCCAGCAAAGAGGTTGAGACTATGACAACGCAACTTGAAATCGCAGACGAGATGAAGATGACAACCCAAACAAGCCAATCGCTACTTTCGGATCACGTGGACACGCGCCCGGTCGTGGCTGATGAAAAAGTCGCGGATCGAAACACGATCGTGCAACTCGATCCGGATCACCCGGGCTTTCGCGATCAGGAATATCGCGCGCGCCGAAATCAAATCGCGCAGCTTGCGATGAACTACCAGCCCGGCGATGAAATCCCTGACGCGCCTTACACGCGCGAAGAGCATGAAGTGTGGCGCACGATCTGGAGGGCGTTGCAGCCGGCCCACGAGAAGCATGCGTGCGCTGAATATCTGGCGGCCTTGAAACGCTTGAGTTTTGCACCCGATCGCATCCCGCAGTTGCGCGAAGTCAACCAGAAGGTGCAAGCCATCAGCGGCTTTCGACTCGAGCCGGTTGCCGGTCTGGTGCAGCCTCGTGTGTTTCTTGAAAATCTGGCGAATGGAGTTTTTCTCTGCACGCAGTACATACGGCATCACTCGACGCCGCTCTACACACCTGAGCCGGACGTGGTCCACGAAATCGTCGGCCACGGAGTAACCCTCGCGAGCGAGCGTCTGGCGGAACTGAATCGTCTGTTCGGTGAAGCCGTGAAACGCACGATGCAGTCTGAAGCGATCGAACAGTTGTCTCGTGTCTATTGGTTTACGATCGAGTTCGGCGTCCTGCGCGAAGATGGCAAAGTGAAAGCCTACGGCACGGGACTGTTGTCATCAGCCGGTGAGTTGGAAGAAATGCACAAAGCGGATTTGCGGCCGCTCGATCTGCACGCGATATCGCATCAGCAATACGATCCGACACATTATCAGCCGGTGCTGTTTGGTGCGGAGTCGTTTGCAGAGGTGCATACGACGTTACGGGATTATTTGCTGAGCTGGTAGACGAGAGGTTCTGCCGGCACGATCGCTCCTTGACAGTGTTTTCAGGCCGCGCCTATAGTTTGCGTGCAAGTTCCCTGCCGACATGACACGCAATTATTACTATTGCTGGTGCGCCTGTATGTGGGCTTCTCCCGTGGGAGGAGCGGCCGGGCGAAACTTGGGCGCGCGAAAGTTGGTGACTTAACCACCCGCGCAAAGAGTTTTAAGAAAGCCGGTCGCGACTCCGCAGGTCGCGGCCGGTTCTGTTTTTGTTACGGAACCTCGAGGTGTAGAGGCAGCAACCGGGCGATGTTAATTGATGATCGGGATGGATAAATATCCGCTCGCTATCGCGAGCGCTTCTCAAGGATTTATATGATTACCGAGGCGGATGCAATAAGGAGTCAGCGTGAAGGTGGCGATCGACGTAATGCCCTGGAATCGCAGATCGGCAACACGCCTCTACTGCGTCTGCGACGGGTCGCCTTCGATTTACCATCCGGGGTGGAAGTTTTTGTGAAAGCTGAACACCTGAATCCCGGCGGCTCAGTGAAGGATCGCGCGGCGCTCGCAATGATTTTGGACGGAGAACGGTCGGGCCGGCTCTATCCGGGAAAAACTATTCTCGATGCCACCAGCGGAAACACTGGAATCGCTTATGCAATGCTGGGGGCTGTGCGCCGTTACCCGGTGAGGCTTTGTTTGCCGAAGAACGCGAGCGAAGAGCGCAAGCGCATCCTGCGAATCCACGGAGCAGAGTTGATCGAGACCGATCCTTTGCAGGGTACTGAGGGCGCGCAGCTAATCGCGCGTGAGATGGCGGAGCGTGAGCCACAGAAATATTTCTATCCCGATCAGTACAACAACGTTGCGAACTGGCGCGCGCATTATGATGGGACGGGTCGCGAAATCTGGGACCAGACCGAAGGCCGGGTGACGCATTTTCTCACCGGCCTCGGAACCTGCGGAACCTTTGTCGGTGTCGCGCGCCGGTTGAAAGAATTCAATTCGAAGATTCGCGCGATTTCGATGGAGCCTGATTCGCCGATTCACGGACTGGAAGGTCTGAAGCACTTGCCAACTTCGCGAATGCCGGGCATCTTTGATCCGACGCTCGCTGACGAAAAAGTAGAAGTATCAACCGAAGAGGCGCAAACAATGGCCCGGCGCCTGGCCCGTGAGGAGGGGTTGTTCGCCGGAGTCAGTGCGGGAGCTAATGTAGTCGCGGCTCTGCGTCTGGCCCGCCAGCTTCCACCCGATTCATTGGTGGTGACCGTTTTGTGCGACGGCGGTGAACGATATTTGAGCGAGGCCTTCTGGACTGAATAACGAATTCCAAGTCATGGCTGACGAGAAAAAAGATCTGGATATCACCACCCAACTGGTGCACGCAGGTGAGAGAAAGACGCCGCTTCCCGGTCAGCCGACCTCAACTCCGATCTACGCGAGTTCCACCTACACCTACGACTCGATGGCGGAAATCGATCAAGTTTTCGCCGGAGAAAAGCCTGGCTACGTCTACACGCGTTACGGCAATCCCACCCTCACCGCGCTGGAAATCGCGATTCGCACGATTGAAGGCGGTGCCACTGCCTGCGTGTACGCATCGGGCATGGCTGCGTTGCACGCGGCGCTGCTGGCTTGCGAATTGTCGCCGGGCGCGACCGTGTTGGCTTCGCAGGATCTCTATGGAGCGACGACGAACCTCTTGTTGACGATCTTCGGCTCGCTGGGAATAAAGACCGTCATCGTGGATTTCAGCGACGTCGAAAGCTTGCGCGGGAAAGCGCGCGAAGTGAAACCGCGAGTCATGGTCGCGGAAACGATCTCGAATCCACTTCTGAAAGTCTGTGATATTGAAGCCTGCGCCGAGATCGCGCATGAAGTTAGCGCGCGTCTGATCGTCGACAACACATTCGCTTCGCCTTATCTCTGCCAGCCGCTCAAGCATGGTGCCGACATGGTTGTGCACAGCGCGACGAAATATCTCGGCGGGCACGCCGATGCGATGGCCGGACTCGCGGTTTCTCGCGATGAATTGGACGCGACGGCTTTGATTGGAGTGATGAAGCTGGTGGGCGGTGTGTTGAGTCCATGGGAAGCGCACGAGATTTTGCGCGGCATGAAAACGCTCGCGGTGCGCATGGATCGTCATTGCGAAAATGCGCGGGCATTGGCCGAACGGCTCAAAGATAATCCGCGCATTGGTCGAGTTTATTATCCGGGACTGAGCTCGCTGGCCGAACAGAAAGTGGCTCGGCGAATGTTGCGTGCGCCACACGCGGGTGCTTTGGTCTCGATCGAGCTGCGCGACAATAAACGCGAAGTAGCTTTTCGCTTCATGGATAGATTGAAGCTTTGCGTCCGCTCCACAAGTCTCGGAGACGTATTTACCAGCGTGCTGCATCCGGCGACAGCTTCGCATCGCGATCTGGCGCCGGGGCGCCGAAAGGAATTGGGGATTTCCGATGGTTTGGTTCGGATTTCGGTAGGCATTGAAAGTGTCGACGACATTATCGCGGATATCGAGCAGGCGTTAGAAATGTAGCGGCAAAGCCGGGAACCAATAGAATTGATCGAGATTACTCAACAGCACCTGGACGAGATCCGCGCGCACGGCGAGCGCGATTATCCTTATGAATGCTGCGGGCTCTTGATTGGCCGTTTTGACAATGACGAACGAAAGCAGGTCGTGGAAACCTATCCGATTTCAAACGCGCGTGAAGAAGCAGCCAAGCGCAACCGGTTTCTCATTCGTCCCGACGAATTAATCCGCGGCGAGAAATATGCGCGAGAGCAGAAACTGGACGTGGTTGGTTTTTATCACTCGCATCCCGACGATCGAGCGGTGCCGTCGCCATACGATTTGAATCATGCGTGGCCGACCTATTCGTACATTGTCGTCTCAGTCATGGAAGCACGCGCGGCAGAGTTGCGGTCGTGGGAGATGGAAGTTGACCGTTCACGATTTAATGAAGAAGAAATTACAAGCAACAATGTAACGTTGCAAGAGGATTAACTATTATGCCAGTCACAATCGCCATACCGACCGCGCTGCGTCAGTTCGCAGCCGGTAAATCGGAAATTCACGTTGACGCGCGGACCGCAGGTGAAGCGCTGGAGCAACTGACTTCGACGCATGCCGACTTGCGGCGCCATCTTTTCAACGATCAAAACTCGCTGCGCAACTTCGTCAACGTCTATGTCAACGACGAAGACATCAGACATAAAAACGGAACCGAGACTCCGGTGAAAGACGGCGACACGATTCTAATTGTGCCGTCGATTGCGGGCGGCGCCGCGGTGATTGACGACAAAGAAACGGCGTTTCTGCCGATTCTCTCGAACGAAGAGATCGCGCGCTACAGCCGTCACGTGATCATCCCGGAAGTCGGGATGCAGGGCCAACGCAAATTAAAAGCTGCGAGCGTGCTGATGATCGGAACCGGCGGACTGGGCGCGCCGCTGGGAATGTATCTCGCGGCGGCTGGTGTGGGGCGGCTTGGCCTGGTTGATTTTGACGTCGTGGATTCGTCGAACTTGCAGCGTCAGATCATTCACGGCACGAAAGACGTGGGACGCCCGAAGATTGCCTCGGCCCGCGATCGCTTGCAGGACATCAATCCGCACGTCGAGATCGAAACGCACGAGACCAGATTGACGAGTGAAAACGCGTTGCGACTTTTTGTCAACTACGATGTGATTGTCGATGGCACCGACAATTTTCCGACGCGATATCTGGTGAACGACGCCTGCGTACTCACCGGCAAACCAAATGTTTACGGTTCGATCTTTCGTTTCGAAGGACAGGCCAGCGTCTTTTGGGCCGAGCGCGGGCCATGCTATCGTTGCCTCTATCCTGAACCGCCGCCGCCCGGACTGGTGCCTTCGTGCGCTGAAGGCGGCGTGCTCGGCGTGCTGCCGGGAATCATCGGCGCGATTCAGGCGAACGAAACGATTAAGATCATTCTGGGCGCGCCGGACATTCTGGTAAATCGGCTGGTGTTGTTCGACGCGTGGCGGATGCGCTTTCGCGAATTGAAGCTGCGCAAGAATCCGGATTGCCCGGTTTGCGGCGAGCATCCGACGATCACAGAGCTGATCGATTACGAAGAATTCTGCGGAGTCAGACAACAGCCTCAGCCGGAAACACAAAATACTATGGAAGAGATCACCGCAACTGAATTGAAGCAACGGCTCGATAAGGGCGACGACATTCAAATCATCGACGTGCGCGAGCCGCACGAATACGAAATCGCGCAGATTCCCAACTCGCGTCTGATTCCGCTGGGCCAGGTGCTCGGGCGCATGAACGAGATCGATCCCGATCGCGAAACCGTCGTGCACTGCAAGATGGGCGGCCGCAGCGCGAAAGCAATCGAAGCGCTTAAGCGCACCGGTTTCACCGGGCACTTGATCAACCTCAAAGGCGGCATCACCGCCTGGTCCAACGAAGTCGATCCGAGCGTGCCGAAGTATTAAGTGTTTTCAGCGGAATCTCAAAACTTTAACTTTAAGTAGCTGGTAACCCCTTCGGCGCGAGCGGCAACGATCTCATCCGCACTCTAGTCGCGCTGAAGATCGCGTTTCCAAACGCGGGCGCTAATCCGACGATGGGAGTCTCGCCGGCGCCGGCTGACGGAACATGGTTTTCTCTGCCCGAGGGCGGTGGGAATATTCTTATAGGCGCCGTTCAGATGTCCGCGAAGGAGAAACGTGAATGAATCAAAGCACTCTCAAAATCATCGACAACCGCAATGGAAAGGAGTACGAGGTGCCCATCGAAAACGGAACCATCAAGGCGATGGACCTGCGCAAGATCAAACTCTCGGACGACGATTTTGGTTTGATGACTTACGATCCGGCCTTCATGAATACGGCGTCGTGCAAGAGCCGCATCACTTTCATCGACGGCGACAAAGGCATCCTGGAATATCGCGGATATCCAATCGAGCAACTGGCCGAAAAAAGCACTTACCTGGAGGTCGCCTATCTGCTGCTGCACGGCGAACTGCCTACTGAATCGCAACTGAAGGATTGGACCACGAACATCACTTACCACACCTTCATCAACGAGAACATCAAGAAAGTAATGGATGGATTCCACTACAACGCGCACCCGATGGGCGTGTTCGAAGCCACGCTGGGAGCGTTGTCGACCTTCTATCCGGACGCCAAAGAAATCTTTAATGAAGAGCTGCGCTGGAAACAGATCTACCGTTTGATCGCCAAGGTGCCCACGATTGCGGGGTTCGCTTATCGTCATCGGGTCGGGATGCAGTACTCATATCCTGATAACGATCTGAGTTATGAAGGCAATTTCCTGAACATGATGTTCAAGACCACGGAATTGAAATACCAGCCGGATCCGGTTCTGGAGCACGCGCTCAGCGTCTTGTTCATTCTGCATGCCGATCACGAACAGAATTGCAGCACCAACGCGATGCGCAGCATCGGCAGCGCGCACACCGATCCGTTCTCGGCGATGGGAGGCGCGGCCGCGGCCCTGTATGGGCCTTTGCACGGCGGCGCGAACGAAATGGTATTGCGCATGCTCAACGAGATTGGCTCGATCGACAAGGTGCCTGAATACATCAAGCGCGTGAAGGCCGGCGAGTTTCGCCTGATGGGATTCGGCCATCGGGTTTACAAAAACTATGATCCGCGCGCGCGCATAATCAAACAGGTTGCTTACCAGGTGTTCGAAGTGACCGGGAAAGATCCGCTGCTCGACATCGCGCTTGAACTGGAACGGATCGCTCTGGAAGACGAATACTTTGTGAAGCGCAAACTCTATCCGAACGTCGATTTCTATTCCGGAATAATTTATCGAGCGATGCGTTTTCCCGTCGATATGTTTCCGGTGCTGTTCGCGATTGCCCGGACTTCGGGTTGGCTGGCGCAGTGGGCCGAGATGCTCGACGATGCGGATCAGAAGATCGCGCGTCCACGCCAGATTTACCTGGGCCGGCGCACCCGGGATTATCTGCCAATGCCACGGCGCGAGGGCAAAACTGATGCGGCCAAGGTGTGACAACCGGCAACGCAATTTCGCCAAAATCCCCATCTCTTTTAATGATGAACTTGTCCGCGGCGATCAAAACATCAAAGCGCGAGTTCCGCCTGTTGTGAACGGCCCATCGTGAGCGCGGCTGCAGCCTCAACCCTTCTCGGTGTATCATTACGTCCTTGAAATTAAGCCCCTGAGGTAAATCTAATCGTGACCAAGAAGAGTGACGTGGCAGTCGAGAACGAACATAAGTGGGTTTATCTTTTTGAAGAAGGCAGCGGCGACAACAAATCATTGTTCGGCGGCAAAGGCGCCGGCCTTTGCGAGATGACGCAAGCCGGGCTGCCCGTCCCTCCCGGATTAATCGTAACCACTGAAGCCTGCAATGCTTATTACGAAAACGGCAAACAGTTCCCCGCGGGAATGTGGGAGCAGGTAAAAGACGCGCTCAAGGAAGTTGAGAAAAAAGTCGCCAAGCGTTTTGGCGGCGCGAAAAATCCGCTGCTGGTTTCGGTGCGATCCGGCGCCGCGTTTTCCATGCCGGGAATGATGGACACGGTTTTGAATCTCGGCCTGAACGAAGAGACGGTGCAGGGACTCGCCGAGCAAACCGGAGATCTGCGTTTCGCGCTCGATGCCTACCGGCGGTTCGCATCGCTGTTTGGCGAGATCGTGATGGGCGTGACGCACGACAAGTTCGAACGCGTGATGGATCGCTTCAAAGCGCAGACCAGCGGCGGACGCGACACGGATCTAAAAGCGGAAGAGCTGCGCGAGATCATCGCCGCCGAAAAAGAAATAATTCTGGCCGAGCAACATGCGATTCCCGACGACCCTTACGAGCAACTCCGCGTGGCAATCAAGGCGGTCTTCAATTCCTGGATGGGCCGCCGCGCGGTCGACTATCGACGCATCAATCGGATTCCCGATTCACTGGGAACGGCCGTCAATGTGCAGGCGATGGTTTTTGGCAACATGGGCAAAGACAGCGGCACCGGGGTCGCGTTCACGCGCAATCCCTCGACCGGAAAAAAGGAGTTGTACGGCGAATATCTTTTGAACGCGCAGGGCGAAGACGTCGTCGCCGGCATTCGCACGCCGAATCCGATCAGCCAACTCAGGAAAGAACTGCCGAAAGTCTACGAAGAGTTTTCCGCGATCACTCAACTACTCGAGAAACATTACCACGACATGCAGGATTGCGAGTTTACGATCGAGCGCGGCAAGCTGTGGATGTTGCAGACGCGGACCGGTAAGCGCACCGGCGCGGCCGCGGTGTGCATCGCGGTTGACATGACCGCGGAAGGTTTGATTGATCGCGCCACCGCCGTGGAACGCGTAACTCCGGAACAACTCGATCAGTTGCTGCACCCCACGGTCGATCCAAAAACAGATGCGCGCGTGTTGGCAACCGGCTTGCCGGCGAGTCCCGGCGCCGCGCACGGCAAAGTCGTTTTCAGTCCCGATGAAGCGGAAGAGATGGCGCGCGAAGGCGCGGAAGTGGTGCTGGTCAGACAGGAAACCAGCCCCGATGATTTTCACGGCATGGTGGCGGCCCAGGCGATCGTAACGGCGCGCGGCGGCATGACCAGTCACGCGGCCGTGGTAGCGCGCGGCATGGGCAAGACCTGCGTCAGCGGCGCCTCCGCGTTGGAAGTTGATTACAGTCAGCAGCAGTTCAGCGTGAACGGTGAAGTTGTAACCAAAGGTGAATGGATCACGGTTGACGGTTCCACGGGTCGAGTTTTCTTAGGCAAAGTGCCGACGATTCAACCTTCGCTCGGGCCCGATTTTTACGAGCTGATGAAGTGGGCCGACGGATTTCGCAGACTGAAAGTGCGCGCGAATGCTGACACGCCGCACGATGCGCGCGTGGCGCGGTCGATGGGCGCGGCGGGCATCGGGTTGTGTCGCACTGAGCACATGTTTTTTGGCGACAAGCGGCTGGCATCGATGCGCGAGATGATCCTTGCCGACGGCACCGGCGCGCGCGAAAAGGCGCTGGATAGCCTGCTGCCGCTGCAAAGAGGAGATTTCGTCGGCATCTTTCGCGAGATGGCCGGCTTTCCGGTGACCATTCGCCTGCTGGATCCGCCGCTCCATGAGTTTCTTCCCAATGTCGATGAATTGCTCGGAGAGTTATCAGAACTAAAAATGGCTCTGCGCCAGGCAAAGACGCTCGGCGACATGGACCACCTGCTCGACGAGATTGACGAAAAGCGGCAGTTGTTGCATCACGTCAATCGCATTCGCGAAACAAATCCGATGCTGGGTTTTCGCGGTTGTCGTCTGGGCCTGCTGTTTCCGGAAGTCACGCGCATGCAATGTCGCGCGATTTTTGAGGCCGCATGTCAGGTGAGCGGCGAACGCAAGAAAGTCACGCTCGAAATCATGGTGCCGCTTGTTTCCATCGCGGAAGAGCTGCGTCAGCAAGCTGAGTTGGTTCACGAAGTCGCGCGCCAGGTGATGGGCGAGCACGGCATGAAGCTCGAATACACCGTAGGTACGATGATCGAATTGCCGCGCGCGGCCCTGACCGCGCACAAGATTGCCGAGCACGCCGACTTCTTTTCCTTCGGCACAAACGATCTTACGCAAACAACGTTCGGTTTGAGCCGCGACGATTCGGGCCGGTTTTTGCCAGCTTACGTCGATCGAAAGATCCTTGCCGATGATCCTTTCCAGGTCCTGGATCACGAAGGCGTAGGAGAACTGGTTCGGCTGGGAGCCGAACGCGGTCGCAGCGTCAAACCGAATCTAAAGGTCGGCATTTGCGGCGAGCACGGCGGCGATCCTCGATCGATTGCCTTCTGCAACGAGATTGGGTTGGATTACGTAAGCTGCTCGCCGTATCGCGTGCCCGTCGCGCGGCTCGCCGCGGCGCAAGCAGCACTCGAAGCGCGCCGGGCCGCCGAGGCGGCCGCCGCCGCAGAAGTTGAGTCGCTTGAAGCGGTCGGTGCGATGCAGTAAAGTTTTTTGTCTCCTCCAGAAGTAACCAGCAGTACCCCCGGCAAGGAAGGGAAGGTTATGAAATTCCATCGCAAGGTGGCGCAGGGTTTTAGTTTCTGCGCCACGGTGTTCGCGATCCTCTTTACGATTTCCACCTGCGCGTTGGCCCAAACACCGACCGCGGGCGCGCCGGCTAAACCGAAACCATCACCGAGCCCTTCGCCAAAACCGTCGCTGGAGAAAAACCTCTTAAGGAATATTCTCCATGACCAGCGCGCGATCTGGCTCTCTCCGTTTAGCATCCATCACGACGACGTGAAATGGCTGGTGCCACTCGGCATCTCGACCGCTGTGCTGATTGGAACTGATCGGCGCACGTCGGCCGAATTGCTTGAGGGCGGAAGCCATCAAACTCGACTGAACGTGAGTCATGACATTTCGAAAGCTGCCTCTTACCCGAGCGTAATCGGCGCGGTCGCGGCGTTCTATTTGGTGGGGCGGGCGAAAAACGATCAACGGGCACGCGAAACAGGTTTGCTCGCCGCTGAAGCGCTCATCGACGGCAATCTCGTAGCCATGGGTTTGAAGCTGGCGACCCAACGGCCACGTCCAAACTCGGACAACGGTCGCGGACGCTTTCGAGCCGATGGCAGCTCGTTTCCGTCGGGCCATGCGATTAACGCCTGGGCGCTGGCATCCGTCGTCGCGCAGGAATACAAAGACCGGCCCCTGGTCAAATGGGGCATGTATGGGTTGGCCACGGCAGTCAGCGTGTCACGTTATACGGGACGCAGCCACTTCCTGTCCGACGTTTTGGTGGGGAGCGCGATCGGATATGGCATAGGTCGTTATGTCTATCATGAGCATCACGACAAGTCGTTAGACGGCGACCAGGACAATACGATAACGACCAGCTTGAGGAGATCGAAATTCTTTCCGATGATTGCGCCACAATACAGTCGCGTGGCCCGTGCCTATGGACTAACCCTGGCGTGGAGTTTTTAGATCGGGTCCACTTCAAACCTTCACAACTTAAATCGCGGCTATTTTTATTGACTTAGTTGCAAGTTGGGAATAGATTGATTTCCGCTTTCCCCTGAACGTCGATCTTACTTCGTGAGGAGCTATTGGAATGACAAAGAAAGTGTTTTTTGCTTTAGCGATAATCGCGGTGTTTTTCTTCGGCGGGTTGGTCTATGAATCGGCTTCTGCGGGGCAAAACACCAACAGCAGTACAACCACGTCTCCAAGTATGAACTCCGGCAGACATCACCGCAGATATCACCGGCGAGGGCGGCATCGTCGCGGCAGAATGGGCCGGATGCCCAAGAACTCGAATACCTAGATTTCGCTCGTCCATGATCTGTTGAGACAGGAAGAGGCCCCGGTTATCATCATGGGGCTTTCTTCTTTTTGGATGTAAAGTTGATATTGACGACTAAAGAAAAGGCTCAATCATGAAACTCACGAACACTTCGAAGCGATTTGCTCTAATCGGAAGCATTACTTTACTGCTCTGCCACTCGCTGGTTGCTCAGGAGAAGAAAATACCTGCGAAAGATGTTCCTGCTGCCGTAATCAAGGCTTTCAAAACCGCTTATCCAAACGCGACCATTCGCGGATATGCCCGCGAGAAAGAGAACGGCAAGACTTACTATGAAATTGAGAGTCGGGACGGCAAGACGGGCCGAGACGTTCTTTACAATCCCGACGGCACCGTCGCAGAGGTCGAGGAAACCATCGCGGCAAACGATTTGCCCGCGGCCGCTCAACAGATGATCCACGCGCGACATGCGAAAGCCGTGATCACTAAAGTTGAGAAGACAACAGTCGGAGACAAAGTCACCTACGAGATTTCTGCCAGACAGGGCCGGAGACGGTTCAGTCTGGAATTTGACTCGAGCGGCAAGGTGCTGAAGGGTAAGTAAGTCTGCTCTGAATAATGTGGCTTGGGCAACAATCCAAGCTGCTTCATTACTTCAGTCAATTAATGCCGGCATCATGACGTCCGGGTCCGTACGGTCGATGATTTTGTATATTTGTTCGAGCAGGTAGAGCGAGTTTTTGTAGGTGCGCTCCTCTTTCAGCTTGATCGCGTTGCGAGGTCCATCGATACTGATTAAGTGTTCCTTACCATTCAGCTTCGAACGAATTTTTAATTCAAAGTAACGACTGGAGCCCTGTTCCGGAGTCAACCCCGAAAGCCTTCTGGTTACCAGCAGATCTTTATCCCGCAACGCCCTCGTTAACGCCGCGAGATCTTCCGAATTCAGTTTGTACTCTTTCTTTACCGGCGGGCGCCGATTCGAATGCGCGCCTTGATGGCTTTCTTCGTAAACTAGAATATCTTCCTTTATTGTTAAGCTTGTCGTCGTCGAATTTGAGTCGCGGGTGTGTTCACCCGTGACCATCGTGACACTAAGATAGAACTCGCCGGCCGCCGTTTTTCCGAAGACTGAAACTGGCAACGCGGCCGTCAAGAGAATGAAGACAAGGCTTCGATACACGGTGATCACTGACCCAACTGATTTCCAATTTAGCGCCCGCATATAATGATGCCAGTCAGTTACAAAATCAAAGACTCCCGGTTTGAATGATGCCGCCGTGTTCGTTGTCAAGGACGTTTTGAGATAGAATCCATTCCCCCCTTACAAGTGCGGCTGAAACGAAACGGGAGCGGTACAGACTATGAATGTCATTACTGTCCGCCGCGCACGATCCTTGGCCAATTGTTAGGAGGCTCGCCATGAAAAACACTTCGCGACTATCTATGTTTCTTCTCGTAGCACTGATTATTGTGCTGGCCTCGATTTCAAAACCGCCGGTGCCAGTTTCCGCCGGCAGTACGACCCACGATCCGACCTGGTGGGACAAGTATCAGTTCATCCTGAACAATGGCGCGGATTCCGCGCCCGGGTCCACGAACTCCGTGAGCCTCGGTAGTAACGTCGACGTCTCGAACGAGTGTGGCCCGCAAAGCGAGACGTTTATCACTATCGATCCCAACAAGACGAAGGTGTTGGCTGCCGGGTCGAATGAGATTTTCAGGCTGCCAATGCGCGGATATTTTTCGACAAACGGCGGGACGAGTTGGGGCGGTGTTGACTTGCCTTTGCCGCCGCCGAAAACGAAGAGTGGTATTGACTTCGGCTCGGATCCCACCCTCGCATTCGATTCAAGCGGAAATCTTTTCTATGGATACATCGTGGTTTATTTCGCCGTCGGCAACGGAATTAATGGCACCGAAATGGCCGTGGCGCATTCGGTCGACGGCGGCAAGACTTACCCCGGCGTTACCTTCTTCGGATTCGAAAACGGCACCAACCATTTCAATGACAAGCCGATGATTACCGCCGACGCTAATGCCTCGAGTCCGTTCCGCGACAACGTCTACATTGCGTGGGACGCTGCGTCGGGCGGCTCGGTTGGCGGCGGTGTCAGGCTGGCGACATCGCGAGATCACGGAGCGACTTTTTCGATCGCGCGAGTTGATGATCCGAATGGTCCAGGCAAATCGATTGGCGCATCGCCCGCCGTAGGACCAGGCGGCGAAGTCTACGTTGCCTGGAACGATTTCCAGGCAAACGCGATCGTGTTCAATCGCTCACTTGACGGCGGACAGACGTGGGGATCACCGACGATTATTTCGACCAAGACAATTCCTTTTGACATTGGAATCCCCGCTGAATCCTTCCGCCGCGCTCTGGTTTATCCGTCGCTGGGCGTCGATCGCTCCAGCGGCCCCCACCGCGGCCGCATCTATTGCAGTTGGATGGATCTCACCACCGCGAATGTCACGGACATTTTCATTGCTTTTTCAGACAACGGCGGCGCCACCTGGACAGCGCCGGCGGCGGTGACGGATCAACTCTCATTCGCAGTCGATCGCTTCAATCACTGGATGTCGGTTGATCCGGTAACGGGCGATGTGAATGTCGCGTTTTACGACACCCGCAACGATACGACCGGCTTTCGCTATCAAACGGATTACTATCTCGCAAAATCCACCGACGGTAGCGCATCATTCGGCGCGGACGCTCGGGTAAGCACGGTCAGCTCAAACGAGCATGACTGTAACGGTTTGTTCCCGTGCCAGGGAATTAATTATGGGAACCAGCAGGGAGACTATGAGGGCCTGGTTTCGTTCGCCGGCATTTCTTATCCCATTTGGACCGACAGTCGTCGCCAACTTGATCCCGCCAGCGGTTGCCGGCGCCCATACCTGATGGAAGAAGTTTTTTCGGCGAAGGTGCGCTAATGCGAGAGTGGCGGCCTGCCTATCGGCATCATTTATTTTAGAATCACGAAATAAGAAATAAATTAGCAGGATTACGTGACGATTTTGGTTGTTTAGGGGGCCTGATTTGCTGGCGAGTAAGCTGACATATTTGACCTAATACCGTGAGCAGAGAAATCAAAGGAGGCTCTATGAAAAGGCTAATCGCCATTGTCTTGATCTTTCTGACGTTAAGCTTTGCGCTTCCGTCGGCTTCGGCCCAGGTTAGACGCCATCGGCGCTATCACCGTACTTTCTGGCAGAAGCATCGCGATAAGCTGACGGTGGCCGGGACCGGATTGGCCGGCGCCGGCATCGGCGGACTGGCCGGTGGCAAGAAAGGCGCGCTGATTGGCGCCGGAGCCGGAGCGGGCGCGGGAGCACTGTATACCTATAAGATTCGCAAGCGTCATCGTCATCGTCGCCGCGTGTAGGCACTGCGCGAATTCAGGATTTTAGAAGGACCAGACGAATCCAGAGAACAACGGCTACCGTTGCTCAATCGATCACGAATCCTTCCTCCATGACGACGAACTGTCGTCCGTTTATCGGCAGATCACGTGCCTGCGAGGCGAGCACCGCCTGGGCGATTTGCAGTTGGGCCATTAGCCGAAGCTCCGGACGTTCAAGTTGATCAGCCAGGGCCAACGCGCGATCAAAGTCGCGCTGCGCCAGGTAAGCGCAGCCCTGATCGAGATTGTTAATGTAATTTGCGAGTGTGCTCGGCCCGGGCATCATCCACTCACCCTCTTTCAAATATCGATTCTCGAAACCATCCAGGACGACCGCCGCGGCAATTAACTCGTTCGCTTTCGCGACCAGCGCTTGCATGATCGCAAAACTCTGATCGAGGTCAACTGCGGCATAACTGCTCGCGAGCTGCACATAAGCGTGCATCTCGGCAGAGTTCTGAGGCGGCGAAGGCAGGTACCCACGCGCTTCGTTAAGCAGATCCAGTGCGCCCTGCTTGTCACCTTTGCTAATAAGATTTGAAGCTAGCGGAATCAGGACCTGCACCTTGCGCTCTGGAGATTTGACGCGGGCCAGTCTTCGATGAGCTTCGGCGATCGGATTATCGTTGCTCGAGCGGCTCGCCAGTTGCTCGTCAAATTGATCGAGCATCTGGCGTCGCCGAATCGGATCGGGAACGAAGTCTGAAGCGATCTGGCGTGCCCGACTGACGTCGCCAGTCCAAAAAGCTTTCCAGGCGGCGTTCTGATAAAGCTGCTGATGCAATTCGGGAGGAAATTGTGGTATCAACCCCAGCACATCATCGGCAGTCTTGGCCCCATTCATTGCGAGGTACATTCTTGTTGCCGGATCAAACGAGCGTTCGATGTTTTTTGCCCACTGTTTCAACGCCGATGCGTTTCCGGGTCCATACTTTTCCAGCAGCGGCATGGCGGCATTGATCTGGAAAGTAAGACTTTGCGCGAGATTAATGCTGTTTTGACTGGCGGGTGTGATGGCCACCGTGGCGCTGGTCAATCTGGCGATGAGATCGCCATAAGTCTGTTCGTTGGCCTGAGGCGGATGAAATGACGATAGCAAGCCCCAGGCTGCATTCATCAGATTCTGATCTCTGAGATCCTCGTTCTTTATTTGCTCAACGATCTCGCTATAAAAAGCTTGCGCCGCTTTTGGATCTTTCTGCTGCACGTTCGTCAGCACGCTGGTCACGCCGTAGGTTACACCCTGATTGAGACTTGCACGCGCAAGTTCCAGCGCGCGTTTTGGATCGCGCGCCGCGATCAGCGCGGCCAGTTGCATTTCCATATTGGTCTCGTTGCCGGCGTACCAATCGAGTCGAGAGCCCTCGACCAGCGACAGGCGCGACTCGCGGAGAAATGACAAAGCCAGTTCCGGGTCATGCTGAGAAATGCGATTGACGATCTCTTGCCGCGACTGGTTGGTCCAGGAAATTTCCTGATAAGCCTGCTGATCGCTTAGGTCGATGCCTGCGAGCTGCGCCGCGATCTCCTTCGACACAGTCTTGAAGAGTTCGCGAGCGCGTTTTTCATCGCGGCTCCAGAGCAGATCGGCCACAGTTGATTCCGTGCGAATGCGATTCGTCGCCGAGTGAAGGTTGCTAACCTCTCCGGCGATCGCTTCCAGCAAATCGTAAGCTTTCTTTTCCGCCGCGGCGACAGCTTTCTCATCATCTGACGAACGAGCCACGAGACGTTGCGCCGAAGCAAATGAAGGGGAGGCCAAAAGGAAAACCGCGAGAAGAGTTAATCGCCACATACCGGTTCCTTTCTTCTGATAAGACTGCGGTCAAACGCCGGGAGACGCTATTGATTATCAATCATGGGAACGAACGGCGCGCCCGAGTCTTGCGCGCCCTTGAACTTGAACTGTCAGCATCAATTCTCAAGAAGCCTGTCCGTTCTGACTGTATAGGTGTTCCTTTGAAGCAGAAATCGCTGCGCGGGTTTCCTGACCTTTACTATGCGAATTTGCTGAAAGAATCGTACGGCTTTATGGCAAATGGATTCTCAGCGCGCGTGAGTTAACCACCTCAGGTGACGCAGGGACGATCGGAGCGCGAACCTCTCTGAGCGAGACCAGCAATAATTCAGCGTAATTGAATCAAAACGAAATCTCGCCTAGAATTGCACGCACAGGCAGCGCCGTATTTTCGCCTGAAAACCGGAACGGGGCCGTAGCTCAGCTGGGAGAGCGCATGAATGGCATTCATGAGGTCAGGGGTTCGATCCCCCTCGGCTCCACCAACGCAATTTTCAACGCCGCGAAGACCAACCGATCCGACTGGATCAAAACCACAAAGGATAAAATCGATGAACTCGATCAAGAAATCTTTACTGAACGTGTGCGCCATTCTTTCTGTGTCGCTGCTGCTCACCGGCGTTGGCCGGGCGCAGGAGTGGGTCGCTCGTCACGCCATGTCGCCCGCGCAGTTCCAGGCGACTTTTGACGATCTGAACAAGAAAGGATTCCGGCTGAAATGCATGAGCGGCTACGTCAGCGGAGGTGCTGAACAATACGCGGCTCTGTGGCTGAAGGAGGGCGGGCCCGCGTGGCAGGCGCGCAGCAGCCTGTCGGTAACGGAGTTTCAGAAGACGTTTGACGATCTTGGGAAGCAGGGGTATCGCCTCACTTGGGTGAGCGCGCACGAAGCGAACGGGGCAGTTCGTTACGAAGGTATCTGGGAACAGAAAGGCGGGCCGGCGTGGGAAGCGAAAGCGAATCTGACCGCGACTGAGTACCAGCAAGCTTTCGACTCGTACACGAAACAGGGTTATCGGCCGCTGCACGTTTGGGGATACACGAGCGCGGGCGCGGCGCGCTTCGCGGTCATCTTTGAAAAGTCGAATGGGCCCGCGTGGACCGCGCGACACAATCTGAACTCAGCTCAGTACCAGCAAGCATTCAACAATTACGCCAAGCAGGGTTATCGATTGAAAGAAGTGAGCGGATACAACGTCGGCGGCGCTGATTTCTATGCGGCGATTTGGGAGAAGACGAGCGGGCCGGTTGGATTCGCGAGACACGCAATTCCCGATGCATGGTATCAGAACGTCTTTGACAACATGTATTACCAGGGCTATCGACCGGTGTTCATTACGGCATTCACTTCCGGCGGCGCGGGAAAACTGAACGGTATTTGGGAAAATACGAACTTCACCGCCGCCGATCTTCAGTTTATAAATGCCCAGATGCAGGCTTACATGACCGCGAACAACGTCCCCGGAGCGGCGCTGGCGATCACGAAAAACGGCAAACTTGTCTATGCCGCCGGTTTCGGATATGCCAACAAAGAGACTGGAGAAGAGGCCGGGCCGACAAGTCTGTTTCGCATTGCCAGCGTGTCAAAGCCTTTCACCTCGGTTGCGATCATGAAGCTGATCGAAGCGGGAAAAGTCCACCTGACGGACAAGGTGTTTGGACCCGGCAGCATCCTCGGCGCGCAGTTTCCAACTCCGCCAGGCAATAAAAAGATCAACCAGATCACCGTGAAATATCTGCTCGAGCACGTTTCAGGCTTAAGCAATGCGGGTGGCGATCCGATGTTCATGAACTTGAACATGAATCACACGCAACTGATCAACTGGGTCCTGAACGATCCCGCGCACGCCATGACTCGGAACACGAACACTCAATTTGAGTATCTCAATTTTGGTTACTGTCTGTTGGGCCGAGTGATCGAGAAAACCAGCGGCAAAAGTTACGAGCAATACGTCAGGCAAAACGTGCTGGCGCCCAGCGGCGTTACCGATATGGTAATCGGCGCCAATACCGAAGCGGGACGAAAGCCGCGAGAGGTGAAGTATTATCCGGCCAGCGCTTATTCATTGAATGTCACGCGGTTTGACGCGCACGGAGGCTGGATTGCTTCCCCGATCGACATGGCGCGATTTGTTGTGCGCGTGGACGGCCTGCCGACGAAAAGCGATATCATTAGCGCCAACTCTCACACATTGATGTTGACCGACTCCGGCATCAAAGACGCGAATGGAAACGATCCGAACTATGGCTTTGGTTGGGGAACGCAACAGCAGTGGCACAACGGAGCGATGGACGGCACTGTTTCGTTCCTGCAAGTGCTGAATAACGGTTACGCGTATGCCGTAGTGGCCAACACAAGGCCCGCGAACGACGGCTTCGCCTTCAACATGGCAGGAGCTGTGCAGAAAATCATCGGCGGTGTTTCAAAATGGCCGACATACGATCTGTTCTGACTACCCGAAAAATGTGGCTACTTGGGCGCAGGCTTGGGATTAAGCGCTAACGATTCAGAACCCGGCGGAGGGCGAACCTGCACAGTTCCAGCCCGGGCTTCAGCCAGCACGTTTTCGTAAACCTGTTCGTATCTACCGACGGACAACTCAAGCGAATAACGTTCGATGATTCTTGCGCGCGCTGCTGCCCCGAGGGCGCGCCGGCGCTCCGGACTGATAGCTATTAACTCCTGCAGCGCAACCGCAAGCGCGACCGGGTCTTTAGCGGGAACAATGCGCCCGGTATCGGCAATGATCGTGGTTACATTGCTCACGTTCGTTGCCACACACGGCAGCCCTGCGGACATCGCTTCACCGACAACATTCGGAAACCCTTCGGCCCGAGATGAAGACGCCGCAATATCCAGCGCGGCCATGATCCGCGGCACGTCGCGGCGTTCGCCAAGCAAATGCACCAACTCACAAACTAAAGCGCCCAGACGCTGGTTACGATCGTCGATGTGAGTTCCGCAAAGAATAAATTGCGTCTGTGGAAAAACTTTAGTTATTAGCGCCGCAGCCCTGAGAAAAGTCTGGTGGTCTTTTGTCGGATGATAGCGCGCCACGAGTCCAATCAAGGGCGTATCGTTGGCGATCCCCAACTCAGACCGGATTTCGCGACGCCACTGCTGTGAAGGACGGAAAGTTTCGCTGTCAAAACCGTAGTCAAGGACGATACGCTTCCTGGTGTCGTAGCCAACCGCTTCGTGTTGCGCCGCGCTGAGCTCAGAAGGATAGATAATTCTAACGGGCAGATCCGACAATCGTGCACAGAATCGAATTACTGACGCGGTCGTCCATTTGTCATATTCGAAACCATAGAGTGACTGATGTACGCTCCAGAGAACACTGGGCTTGCGGCGAGCAAAAGAGGCCGCCACTTGGGCGGCCAGGTTTCCGTGGCACATCCAGCCATGAATCAGATCAGGGTCGAACTGCCAAACTGCTCTGAGCAAACGCCAAATGGAAAGTGGCCCGGGTAATGAACCCATTACACCCAGGTTGAAAACCGGGACGGCGAGATCGTCAATCTGTTTCTGTAATTCACCGCCGCTTCGCAGCGAAACTATTGCCGCAGAGAATCGGGATCGATCGGCGGCCCCAAGCAATTTGCAAAGTTTTGTTTCGGCGCCTCCGAGTTCAAGATCGGTGATAACGTGCAGGATTCTGGCGCGGCTCTCCAGTGGGGAATTGACACCTCGAACAGACAACCGAGAAAACTTTGTTCTTGCGATAGCCTCAGGAGTTGTCATACTCGATCTTGCCATGGAGCCTTTACTGCGTCTCAAGATAGCAAGCATAGCGGGAAAGTCAAACCCTTGCCTCGGCCGCGATTGAGTGAAAAATCTCAGCGAGCTTCAACGCATTTCTGCCGACTGAAAACCGCTCTTCAACTAAACGCCGGCCTGCCAGTCCCATTCGATTCGCCGTCTCGCGCTCATTAAAAAAAAGCGCCAGCCGTGCATACCAATCATCGCGAGTGCGAGCGGCAAGACCAACGTTATATTGGTCGATCAATTCGCGTCCGACACCAATTGGACTTACCACGGACGGAATGCCGACCGCCATGTACATGATCATCTTCAGGGCGCATTTTCCGCGCGACCACTGAGAGTCGGGAAGCGGCATCAGCCCGACATTCATTCGCTGCGCGAGCGAAACTTCATTCCCGGGCGACCACCGGGCAAACTGCCAACGTCGCGGAGGAATGCGCTTGAAAGCTGGTTTTCTATTGCAAACAATCAGTAAACGCGCGGCAGAATGGTCAGCGAGAAAATCCGCCAGCGGTTCTTCTATGTCGTAAAGAAACTCCAGGTTCGAGGAGCTTCCAGTCCAGCCAACAGTCCAGCTTGAGGGTCTTACTGATTGCTCCGGCCGCCATTTCGTCGTGTCGATCGAAGTCGGAATAATCCAAACTCGCGATCCCAGCGCGCGATAATGCTCGGCGATGAATTCATTGCCCGCAATCACACCGTCACAGAGAGAAGCGATTCGTTCAGAGAAACTCGGTCGGTTAATCCAGATCGCATCATCGATATCAATCAAGCGTTTTTTTCCAGCGAACCTTTCCAGCGAGACCCGCTCCGGAATCAGCTCGCGTTCAAACCACGCGATCGCGGACACTCGGGCGGCCAGAACACCGGACAAGCGCATTGGCAGTGCCGCTTGGCCCAGTCGCTTCGTCGTGTATTTATTTATGATCGGGTAATGCTCGTGTACTTCTATACCGAGGCTCTTTAGTGGCTCGATGTATTGCCTGACCCGGAAGCGGGCGGGCGGAGAATTTCTTCCGGAGGTTAGAGCGGCGACTTTGATCATCGCGGGTTATAGCAGGCGAATTCCATTTGTAGCTTCGGCGCGGTAGCATAGCAGGCCCCCTGTTTATTTTCATAACGTGACCGGAAAGACTTTCTGTCGATCATGCTGAGCCCCGACGCACGCGCTGCCTTAGTCATTGGCCACCCGGGACATGAACTGCGAGTATTTCATTGGCTCGAAGTGACGCAGCCCTCCGTGTTCGTGCTGACTGATGGTTCCGGACGCAGCGGTCGTTCTCGGCTGGCCTCGACCACGAGAATTCTCGAGCAGACGGGTGGGCGACCGGGCGCTTTTTATGGAAAGCTTTCGGACAGCGATGCTTATGCAGCGATTCTGAATCGGGATGCAGATCTTTTTGCGGATTGCGCGCGACAACTTGCGCGTCATTTCATGGATGAAAGAATCGACTATGTCGTTGGCGATGCGCTGGAAGGTTACAATCCCGTGCACGACTTATGCCGTCTGATCATCGGTCTCGCGGTTGAGATCGCAAATCGATCCGCGCGACTCAAGATCGCAAATTACGACTTTTCGCTGGCGGGGCACCCTATTGGACCGCCAGAGGCAAACGGGAGACAGGGCATTCGTTTGCAACTAGACGACGATTCAATGACCAGAAAATTGGCCGCGGCAGCCGGATACACTGAAATTGGTTTTGATGTTCAAGAAGCGATTGGCAAACATACTGTCGAAGCATTTCGAGTTGAATGTCTGCGTCCGGTGAGTAACTGCGATCGGGGCGATCGGTTCTTGATCGAGCCACCCTATTACGAACAATATGGCGCGCAACAAGTTGCCGCCGGGCACTACCGCGAGGTGATTCATTATCGGAAACACTTCTTAAGTCTGGCTTCGAGCCTTTGGCAGAACCTGGGAGTAGAAGGCTAAAGACTATTTGTGAAAGTGCTAATCACTAATAATGCACTGGCCGGTCACGGCGGTTCTGAGACATACGTGCGCGACGTGGCTAAGGCTTTGCTCAAGCGCGGTCACGAGCCGATCGTTTACAGCACATTGCTGGGAGAGGTGGCGCATGAGCTCAGCGCAGCTTCGATAACAGTTGTCGATGATCTGAACAGGTTAAAGACAACTCCGGACTTGATTCATGGTCATCATCACATGGAAACACTGACAGCTCTGCTGCATTTTGCCGGTGTGCCGGCAATCCAAATCTGTCATAGCCGGAGCCTCTGGCTGGAGATGCCGGTGCAGTTTCCGCGAATCCTGCGATATGTTGCGGTGGATCACACCTGCCGCGATCGTCTGAGAGCACACGGAATTCCCGAAGAGCGCATTCGAGTGCTGTTTAATTCCGTCGACCTGGAAAAGTTTCGGCGCCGATCGCATTCGCTGCCGCTGCGACCCGGGCGCGCGCTTGTCTTCAGTAATTACGCGGCAAAAAACACGCATCTTCGTTACATACGCGAGGCGTGCCAGCATGCGCGAATCGAGCTCGACGTCATTGGGCGGGGTGCAGATAATCCCAAGTCTCAACCCGAACGGCTGCTGGGCGATTACGACCTTGTGTTTGCCAAGGCCAGATGCGCTCTGGAGGCGATGGCCGTCGGGGCAGCGGTTATCCTCTGCGATGCAAGCGGCACCGGCCCAATGGTGGACACTAAGAATTTTGATGAGCTCCGTCCACTGAACTTCGGCGTTCAAACTCTGCGTGACTCGTTCGATATCAAAATCATTGCCCGCGAAATAAACCGTTACGATCCGCAAGATGCCGCTGCAGTATCGGCTATGGTTCGCGGCGTCGCCGGTCATGAAACGATGGTGGACCAGCTTGTCGACCTTTACCGGAAAGTGATCGAGGAATATCGGACCTTCGGCAACAGCGATATGGCTACCGAAGGTCGGGCGGCAGCTGCTTATCTCCGACAATTAAAACTGGATTTTGCCCGGCATGGCGCAGCTTCAATGCGCATGCGCGAGCGGGTAGAGCGTTTGCCTTTGGTTGGTAAACTGGGTGTTAAGCTGGCGCAACGGTTAACTCGACCTTGAAGAACGCCGGATCTGTTTACCAGCTAAACCGGCCACGAGGGCCCTTCCTCCGTCCTGAAAATGGATTCAACCGATTCAGCAGAACCGGCCGGAACTGCACGCCGCTGGTTATATGACTGGACTGCAGCGGCGTTTCTTTTCCTCGCCACCGCCACGGTCGTTGTCTGGCAAAACTCACGGCTGGGTGTTCTTTGGGATCTAAGCTATGTCCTCGAGAATTCTTATCGCATCTCTTGGGGTGATGTTCCTTACCGTGACTTTCCTTTTCCTTACCCGCCGCTCACATTTTTGATCCAGGCAGCGCTAATCAAACTTACCGGGCGAGTGTTCTGGCACACGACAGTTTATTGCGCTATGACGGGCGGTCTGGCCACCGTGCTCACGTGGAGAATTATTCTGAATGTCCTGCGCCGAAACGTCAGACGCGCACGTTTGATTGCTCTCCTGTTGAGCCTGCCATTGATTGTGCTGGGAATTTATTGCGTCTTTCCGCATCCCTTTTACGATCCTGATTGCACGCTGGCAATCCTTCTCAGCCTTCTGCTGCTGTGGCAACTCGAACGCGCGCAAGGATCTTCATGGAGAGCTTTTTTTACCGGCGCGACGCTGGTGATTCCTCTGTTCATCAAGCAGAACATTGGGTTGGCGTTTCTCGCGAGCGCGTTAATCGCGATCATTTTCTTAATAGCGATGGAGTGGTGGAAAGAACGTTCCGTCCGTCGACATGCATACGCGATTGGCGGGGCTCTTTTCGGATTGGCGCTGGCGTTAATTCTGATTCATTTCATTGCCGGCCTCGAAAATTATTGGCATTGGACGATTCAGTTTGCGGCAGCGCGGCGCGCGCCGTCGGGCAGCGACATGCTCGGCATCTATCAGGATCAGGTGCTGTGGTTGTGGCTGGGGATCTTCGTTATAGGCGTCGCGCTTTTTTGGTCTAGCCGGCAACACAACCGCAGACGGCTATTTCTGTCGGGCTTAATTTTGGCGGCGCCCTTTGCATGGCCCGCGTTTTATTTACTCCGCGATCAGGACGCGGCGGAAAGAGCCGACCGCCTGCTTCTACTCTGGCCGGTGCTGTTAATTATCTCGTTCATAGCAGCAGTCTTAAACATAAAACGCCGCCAGGGCATTGCGCTGCTGCTGCCATTCATTTTGATCGCCACGGTGCATGGCACGTTCATGTCACAGCAGCTTTGGGGTTCAACTTACGCGATCTGGCCGTTGTTTATGATTCTGTTTGCGACTACGATCGCCAACCTATCGATGCTGGCAGACGAATCGTCATCCTTAATGACGATGCCGCTGGTCGTAACGGTTGTAATCTCTCTGCTGATTTCAGGTTCGTTTTATGTCTGGTCGCACGAGCGTCTGGACTATTCAAATCTCTCCGATGGCGAAATGACGCGATCTACGCTGCCCCAGTTGAAAGGACTCTCAGTCCGCGGCCAGTGGATTTTGGATTTCGAAGAACTGGCGCGCTACACTGAACGCGAGATCCCTCGCGATGATGGATTGTTGTTGCTGCCGGGCGAGGATCTTTTCTACTACACAACCGGGCGCCATCCCCGCTTTCCGGCCCTGCTCTTTGACCGCACAACCAATCCTTATGGCCCTGAAGAAATTCTAAACCTCTGCCGGGAACGCAATATCCGCTGGGTGATCGTCAAGCAGGATCTTCAGTTGGAGGACGATCAGGTCGATCAAGAAAAGGACCGGATAACCGAAGTGTTGGAACAGGATTTCGAGCAGGTTCAGAGCCTTCGCAACTATGACATCTATCGCCGCGGCGAGCCGGACAATGACGACGGCGAAGATAAATAGTCGGCCCGCCCAAAAAATATCTCCATTCACGGCGGCTTCCGCTTTTTCCCTTGCGGCGTCTCCGCACCAACTAATCGACACGATCAATCACGATCTTTTATTTGAGGTTAGATGGAAACAACCGAGAAGCGCGAAAAATTGTAAGAATCTTGACGACTTCGCCGACGCGATAAACGATTCGATATGGCGGTTTATTAGTTCTCGAAGATCGTCGCGAGGACGCTCAGGTATACGCCGACCCATGAGCGGAAACCGCTCCAATCGATCAATCGCAGAAAGGATATCTTCGACGGTGAGTTGCGCGTAGTGTGGCGAGTCTCGCGCGATGAAGTCGTAAATGGCTTGAAGATCGTCAGCGGCTTGAGGAGTCCAACGAACGTTAGTCACTTTAAGAACCTGGCTTTGATTTCTTCATGCGCGATCGTTTCACCGTCAGACTGCTCGAGGCCGCGCTCAATTTTTGCAAGGAAGTAGAGACGCTCCATCGCATCTTCTACCGTCGCGTCGTCGGGTAACTCTTGAATGGCCTTAACGATTTCACTCTTAACTTGCGGTGTTTCCATGGTGCGTTTAGCGTAACATAATCCCCTCTTACGTAGATATGTCGAGATTGCCTTGCGGCCTGATTAGTAGTTAAGGTTGTCTTTGTTTTCTCAAAGGTTCACCAGGTCCTAAGCAAATTCAAGTTTGTTGCTTCACAACTCCCGCCGCATAACCGCTCATTACTTCTTTTCCATTTTGATTACGACAGACGAACTCTGTGCGCACGTTGGTATATTGTTCGGCGGGTTCGATCGCCATGATGGTCGCTTCACACTTAACCGTATCGCCGGCAAATACCGGACGATGAAACTGAAATTTCATTTCGCGAGCAATGAAATTCATATCGCCGCCGATTTTTGTCGGGACCGTCGCCGTGAGCAGACCATGCACCATCAACCGTCCCTGCTCGTCAGGGGTGACGTGATGCACACCCTGGTCGCCGGAAACCTGGTTGAAAAGCTGAATGTCCGCTTCGGTAAACGTTCGTTCCCAAGTGACCACATCACCTGTATTCATCGTTTCTGACCAGGCGTTCTAAAGATGCAGGACGACCTTCGCGATTGAGAAATAAATGATCAAGCCCGTCGCGTCGACCAGCGTCGTTATCAGGGGCGCTGAAAGCACTGCCGGATCGACGCCGAACCGCTCCGCGGCAATTGGAATCAGCGAGCCGACGGTCGTCGACCAGGTGCAAATCGCGAGTACAGTTAGCGAAACTGTGAATGCCAGCGGCGCATGCGCGCCCCACAACAGCGCCCGGCCAAACGCGACGCTGCCGATAAGTAAGCCAATCATGATGCCGGTGCTCATCTCGCGAAACAGAACACGACTGGCGTGTTTCAATCGAATCTCGCCCAGCGCGATGCTGCGAATGATCGTGGTCACAGTCTGCGATCCGGCGTTGCCGCCAGTGCCAATCAATAATGGGATGAAGAACGACAACGCGACTACTGCGGCCAACTCACTTTCGTAATAACGCAACACGGTGCCGGTGAAAGTTTCAGCCACAAACAGCAGCAGCAACCATCCGATGCGCTTGCGCACCACGCGCAGGATGGGATTATCGAAGTAAGGCTTGTCCAGCGCGCCCGGTTCGACCGCGGCCATACGCAAAAGATCTTCCGTCTGCTCTTCAACCAGAACATCGATAACATCGTCAACCGTAACGAAACCGACAACGCTTTCGTCTTTTTCCAAAACCGGCACCGCGAGCAAATTATATTTTGCGATCTTGACCGCGACCGCTTCCTGATCGTCCAGCGCATTTACCGTGACTGGCTTGCGGCGCATGACTTCGCTGACCGGCCGATCCAGCTCCGCCATCACCAAGTCGCGCAATGAAACCGCGCCGAGCAACTTTCCCGTCTTTGGCTCCATCACGTAGCACGCGTAGATCGATTCTTTCTCACGGGCAACTGCACGAATGTGTTTCAGGGCGTCACCCACCGTCATCGAGGGATCGAGCCGCACGAACTCAGTCGTCATAATGCCGCCGGCCGTGTGCGCGGGGTATTGCAAGAGTCCTTCGAGTTCCTTGCGCATCTCCGCGCTGAGCTTGGGCAGGATGCGGTGCCGTTCGTGCAGACCCATGCGTTGAATAATGTCGGTGCGTTCGTCGGCCGATAGGCCTTCGAGAATTTGCGCAACCCGCGACGGGTCCAATCGCTCGAGGATCGCCGCGCGACGGCGCATGGTGGGCTGATCGCATATTTCGATGGCCCGCGGCACCGGCAGCAGCGATACAACTGTCGCGGCTTCGGCCAACGTTAATTGATTTAGCAGCTCCGCCAAATCAGCCGCATCGAGATCGGCCAACTCAGCGCCGATGCCCACGACACTCTCATCAAGTCGCAGATGAATGCGTTCTAATAGTCGATGCAGATCTCTCTGTGGCACTGGTCACCTCCGCTTGCGATGAATGGATGTACGAGCCGGCGAACAGAAACGTACGCACTGAAAAGCCAATCATAACTGCGGCGAATCGGACGGCAAACACCGTGACCCAGGTAACGATTGAAATATTTCGAGAAAAGACTCTCTAATTGCCGCCGCCGTTTATCACGTATTCGATCGTATAACGACGAAGTTTGTCGCGATTCTGTTTGAGATAGGCCGGGTGGTCCTGAGAGATTCCTTCATCAGCCTGTGCCAATAAAACGTAGGCTTCAAGCAACCCTTCATCGTTTAGCTTTTTTAGTTTTGCCAGCGAAGGGCTCAAGTTCCTGGTTTTCTTATCCGACGTCGCAATGGTTATCACACTTCGCAGCGCATCGGCTTCCTCGGCCAAACTATGCCTGTAAGTTTTTTCATTAGGAAATGTTTGCGCGAATTTTTCTTTGTGCCAGATCGAGCGCGTTGTGCCATAAGAGATCCAGGCAAACGAGCCGTCATCTTTGCCGCCGAGCAGCGCACTGGCGTCGAGGTTGATCTTGGCATCGCCTTTTTCGTCAAAAGTTATGCTCGTCGGAATATCGATCCGCGGATGACCTATATTCGTTTTTGTTACCTGCGCCCACTGGACTAAACCGGCGCGCGCAAAGCGGCTATAGGGTTCTACAATAAAGGCCTCGACATAGCGGTCGCGCGCTGCATCCGTTTTGCCCTGCTTCATTAGGGGCGTCGCCGAATAGCGATAAGCGGTCTCCTTAAAGGAATCGATAGCGATCGCTTTTTGATACCAGACTTCGGCCTGGTTATAGTCGCCCTTTTGCAGGAAAACATCGCCGCAGAAAAGCGCCGCGAGGTAAAGCTTGGGATCGAGCTCCAGGGCCCTCTGATAGTCCCTGAGCGCCGCATCGAGGTTGCCTTTCGAAAAAGAGCTTTCGGCACTCACCATCAAAGCATTCGCTTCTACATTTTCTGAAAACGCGGCTCCCGCAGAACCGTCCGGCGGCAGGCTCTGAATCAAAGCATCCACTATGGGTTCTTGAATCCCCAACTCCTTCGCTTTAACAAAAGCTGCGCGCGCCCGAACGCGTAGATCTCTTCTTGGCTTTCCGTCATCGAGCGTATTTGCTTTCGCAAACAACGCAAATCCGAGATCAAAGACCATCCGCGCGTTTTGGGGTTCCGCGGCCACGATCTTTTCGAGCAACGGCAATGCCTCGGTTAATCTCTGCTGGTTGATCAGCGCCGTCGCTTGCTCTTTTAACTCAGCGATGTTTTCTCCGCTCTGGGCCTTTATGGCAGCGGAATATGAGATCGTTGACAAACAAAGCAGCGAGACAGACAGCCAGATGGTGCCCGTTCTCAATTTATGACGCGACATGATTAGCTCCTTATATAAAGTCTGCTCGGACTTGAGGACTTCCTTTTGCCGGCGACGGAGTCGATCAAAAAATGTCTCTACAAATTTTTAAGACCGAATTCTAACATTCATCTCCGTCAGCAGCTCTTTGCGAAATCAATAATCTTGAATACGGTCGTAAGGTTGCGCGTCGTTGCCAATACTCCGAGTTGTTTCTCGACAAAAGTGTTCGGAAAGCCAAACCGGCCGTCTTTCTTGCGGCGAGCCACGATGAACGCGGCGCGATCCGTCATATCGATCACGTCAAGATTCTCCGTCAATGATGTCAACGGCAACTTTTGTTTGCCCGCAGGTTTGCCGGCCAGGAACGAGACAAACAGCATGACATCTGAGCCCGGCTTGATTCGCTTGAATGAATTGCGGCTGACAATTTCATCGAATTCCGCGAGCGTCATCAAAATCACTGTGACCTCGTGGCTGAACTCCCGGCGAATGTTTTTCTCGATCCTTTTGGCGAGCGCGCTGGAATCTTTTTCCGCCGTTTCAAAAATCACATTACCGCTCTGAATGTAGGTTCTTACATTTCTCAACCCGGCTCGTGCCAAGACGCCGCGCAATGCTTCCATCTTGATCAACTTCCGGCCACCGACGTTGATCGCGCGCAGGAATGCGATGTAGCGGATCATTTCTGGCTTCACATTGCGCCTGATTCCCGGAGGAAACAAACTCACTCGCTATCCCGAATGGTCGGGGTTCTGTAGCGTCACATCTTCTCTCAACAATCCATAAAAACGCGCATCAAGGAATTCGCCGTCTTTGCATAAGTGTTTTCGAAAACGACCCTCCAGCTTAAAGCCGTTCTTTTCCAGCACTCGCGCCGAGGCGGCGTTCATTTCGAACACGTGCGCGGTCAAGCGGACCACCTGAAGTTCACGAAACGCATGCTCGACATAAGCTCTCACGGCATCGGTCATGATTCCTTGTCCCCAATAAGGCTTCGCCAGCCAATAGCCGATCTCCGCTCGATGCGTCGTGCCCGGCTCGAGGTTATCGGCGCTGACAATTCCGATCAGTTTGCCTTCGGCATCGCGAATAGCGAACGTAACCTCCTTGCCGCAATTTCGGGTGTGTTCCGCTCGCTTTTGAATCCATGAATCAGCGTGCGCCTCCAGATAGGGGTGCGGGATGTTCAGCGTGGTGTTATAGACGTCTCTTGATTGAAGATGTTCCAGCAACGCCGGCTTATCGTCCGGCTGCAGGCTCGAGAGATAAATTCCGTCGCGCAGCCTAATCTTGAATTTTGTCATGATGACTATGTGATTTCGAGTACGATTAACTTTCTGCAAGTGATCCGGAATTAATCCATAGAGGCAGACCGGCAGGATTGCTAACGCACGCGGTCCAAGCGAATCTCAAAAAGCCTGGGCCAGAGTTTGCCCGTAACTAACAACCGTCGCTGCGCGCCGTCGTAGGCGATCCCGTTAAGCACAGCTTCCGGGTCGGTAACTGTTCCCTTGGGCAATAACCCTGCCAGGTCAATCCAACCAAGCACCTCGCCAGAGTCCGGCGCGATTCGGGCAATGCGGTCAGAGTGCCACACGTTCGCGTAAACTTCCCCGTCAACGAACTCCAGTTCGTTCAAGTTGTTTACGGGCTTTCCGTGATCGCGCACCGTGACGCGCCCGGTTTCGTGGAAAGATTCGGGATCGAGGAATCGCAGAGTCGCGGATCCGTCGCTGAGAATCAGCCGGGAAGCGTCGTGCGTCAAACCCCAGCCTTCGCCCGAGTACGAGAATGTTTGCTTTACTCCAAACGTGGGAAGGTCATAAACGAAACCGACACCGGTTTCCCAGGTTAGCTGAACCAGTTTGCCGTGCCAGTCTGTCAGCCCCTCGGCAAAATATTTGGGCTCGAGGTCGTGCTGCTTTACGACCTGTCCCGTCTCCAACTGTACCTTCCGCAAGCTCGAATGCCCGTATAATCCCGCGCTCTCGAAGAGATACCCATCAATGAAAACCAGCCCTTGAGTATACGATCGCGAATCATGCGGGTACACGTTCACGACCTGGTATCCATATCGGACATCTGCGAGGTTCTCGGCCGCTGGTCCAGCTTTGTCGGGCGACCCGCACCGTATAAGTGCGAGGGCAATCAGCGAACTAGCTACAAAAAGCCGACTCATCATCCGGCGACCTCATTGGCTCAAATTGTCCTGCAATTTCTTCGGGGCAATTAAGCGCCACGCTTCGTTGATATGTAAAGCCAGTTCTTCATCGCTGACACGAGCCAGCTCGATGCCAACCCAGCCCCGCACCCCCACGTACGGCGGACGATAAAATTTTTCCGGGTCTTGTTCGATCAGCATTTCCTGAATGCCAATCGCTGCAGGTATGGTCACCGCCACATGACCGTCGTTGTGATGATTATTGGAAAACATGGCGAACACTTTTTTCTTGACGAACCAGGTTGGCTCGCCGTGCGACAGTTTTTCCGTCGTTTCAGGCAGCGCCATGCAAACGCGCCGCACGCGTTCGATCTGCTTCTCGCCCGCATTTTGCTTACGCGATCTTGATAATCGTTTCACTGGTTGTTCTCGGGCGCAAACAGCTTCACTTCCGGCGCATCTTCGGACAATTTGATCATCCGTTCAAATCTCAACCCAAGTTTATTTAGAACTCTGACCGAGGCATCGTTGTCCGGCGAAGTAATAGCCACAATCCGATCCAATCCCAAAACATCCCGGCCATGAGCCAGGACCGCCGCGGCTGATTCAAACGCATATCCGTGCTGCCAAAACTGCGGAAGAAAAGCAAAGCCAATATCGACATCCTCCAGAGTTTCCCGCTTCACCAAACCACAGATTCCAATCGGTTCACGGGTCACTTTCAACTCCGCCAGGTACAGTCCAAAGCTGAATCGTTCATAACTCGCCATCGGCCCATTCAAAACATAATTGCGCGCGTCGTCGAGCGTGCGCACACCTTTGTCGCCGATGTAACGCAGGAACGAAGGCTGGTTAAGCAGGTCGAGAATGAACTCGGCATCCTCGACCGACAGTCGACGAAGACTCAGGCGATCGGTTTCGAGAACCTTCATCGCTAAACAATACGAAACACAATGACGGCATGTCGAGTTCGGGTGAGACTTCGAGCGTGATGAGAGGTTGACTAATGTTAAGATTCCCCGCATGAGCCAGATCAATTCATCAGCCATCGGAAAGTTTCGGGCGTTGCACGAGTCGGGATGCTTCGTCCTGCCGAATCCGTGGGACGCTGGATCGGCAATTTATCTTGAACATCTTGGCTTCAAAGCCCTGGCCACGACGTCCGCGGGCTTCGCGTTCTCAAAAGGGTTGGCCGACGGGCCGGCGTCCGTTTCGCGCGACATGATGCTGGAACACTTCCGCGAAATCGCAGCGGCAACGTCATTGCCCGTGAATGCGGACTTTCAGAATGGTTACGGTGACGATCCAGATGTCGTCGCCGCGAACGTCGCGCGGTGCATTGCGACCGGCGTAGCCGGGCTATCGATCGAAGACACGACCGGCGATAGCGCGACGCCGCTGTATGATTTCGATTTGGCAGTTGCGCGCATTAAAGCCGCGCGCGCGACAATCGACGCAGCCACTGAGGCTGAGAGAAGTCGCGTGTTTCTCACCGCGCGTTGTGAAGCGTGGCTGGTTGGTGATCCAGATCCGCTTCGCACCGCGCTCGAGCGGCTGGTTGCATTTGCTGAAGCCGGCGCCGACTGTCTCTACGCTCCGGGCGTTGGCAAGACTGAAGAGATTTCTCAGATTGTCAAAGCCGTTACGCCAAAGCCGGTGAACGTTCTGGTCTCCAAATTCAACCACGAGCTTTCGCTTTCCCAACTTGCCGATCTCGGCGTTCGCCGCATTTCAGTAGGCTCTGCCCTGGCATGCGTCGCATGGAACTCTTTCATTCGCGCAGCGCAAAGCATCGCAGAGACTGGCTCATTCGGCGAATTGGCCGGCGCTGTTTCGTTCAGCGAGATCAATAGTCTCTTCCTTACTCGATTTAACTGATTCGCCAAACATCAATCGAATTCTGATACGAGCTCTGAGGCGGATTGCTGCTTTTGTGTCTTTGCGTCTATTCTCAGGCCCGTGAGAATCCTGCAGATCACTTCGGCGCGGGCCCTGGGCGGAGGCGAAACTCATTTCATCGATCTGGCCAAAGGCCTGCGCCGGCGCGGACACGAAGTATACGTGGCGCTGTCGCATGGCTCGCCCATCCGAGCCCAGCTTGGTTCAATCCCGGGCGACAACGTGTTGTCCCTGCCGCTGCGAAATGCTCTCGATGTGGCGAGCGCGCGCCAGCTCGGTCGTATCGTGGACGAGCGCGAGATCGAGATTATTCACGCGCACATGGCGCGCGACTATCCGCCGGCGGCATTCGCGGCGCGAATGAACAAGGAGGCGAAACTTGTAATCACGCGTCATGTTTTGTTTCCGATGAGCGGCCTGCACGCGGTCGCGCTTTCGAATGTCGCCCGCGTGATTGCCGTATCAGAGGCGGTCGCGCGCAAGTTGCGCGAGCAGCAGTTGTTCGCGCCGGAAAAAATTCTGGTGATTAGGAATGGCATCGATGCCGAGCGCTTCATTCACACCAGAGAGAACTTTGACCGCGCAGAGTTTTGCAAGCGATTACAACTTCCCATTACCGGGTTACTTGTAGGTACCGTTGGTGAGATCACCAAACTCAAAGGCCATGAAGACTTTGTGCGCGCGGCGGCGCTGATTTCTGCGCGCGTGCCGCGGGCCCATTTCATCATCGCGGGACAGGACGCGTCGCCCAAACACGAGCATGAAGCTTCCTTAACTCGGACAATCGAAGAGCTTAATCTTACCGATCGAGTTCAGCGGTTTGGCTGGTTCGACAATCTTGCCGAGCTGTATTCCGCGCTTGACGTTTTCGTGTCGGCTTCGCACAGCGAGTCGTTCGGCCTGGCGATCGTCGAAGCGATGGCCAGCAGTGTGCCGGTCGTTGCCACGGCGACTGAGGGCGCGCAGGAAACCATCGAGCAAGGCGTCAACGGCAGACTGGTCCCGATCGCAGACTCGGAAGCAATGGCCGCGGCGATAATCGGACTACTCGAAAATGCGGAGGAACGCAGGCGCCTGGGTCAGGCCGCCCAGGCACGAGCACGAAAGAGTTTTGGACTCGAAAGAATGATTGCAGAGACTGAACAAGTGTATCGGGAAGCGCTGACGAAAAGTTGAATCGAGGGCCGTCCAACTTTTCGACATCTTCTTCACAGGCCTCTTTGAAGATCAAAGTTTGTCGATCTTGGCTGCCAGCACAAAATCACTTTCAGTCAGACCGTCGATCTTGTGTGTCCAGATCGTAATTTCAGCTTTGCCCCAGCCAAAGCAAATATCAGGATGATGGCCCTGCTCTTCCGCCAGCTCTCCGACGCGGACTATAAAGTCCAGGGTGTCGCGAAAATTCTTGAACTGGTAATCCTTCTTCAGATGATGTTCGTCGATGACGCTCCATTCCTGAAGCTGGCGGGCGAATTCTTGTATCTCAGCGCCCTTCATCGGCGGGACGCCGCCCCGGCACGGCACGCACTCACGGCTCGCAAGATCGCTCATCGGCTGTCTCCTTATGACGGGCAGAACTCAACAAAGATTATCACACCCGCCGTCTCGCGCTGCTGACTTATTGCGTTTCCTCTGCGATAATTCGCACATCAGTACTACTTCAGCGCACTTTGATTCGGAAACGTAGCCCGATGAGCGAAGCCATGGACAAGGTGAGTTCTACTCGCGAGTTGCCGTTGTTTCCTTTGCCGGTGGTTCTGTTTCCCGGCATGCCAATGCCGCTTCATATTTTCGAACCTCGGTACCGCAAACTACTTTCCGACATTCGCGCCGGCGAAAACCTTTTTGGACTTTCTTATTTTGATTCCGGTTCGTCTGACAAGGATGTTCCACCCGCGGGACACATCGGCTGTGTCGCCGAAGTGACGGAAACGCAAGCGCTGCCTGACGGCCGATCAAATATTCTGACCGTGGGCATCGTTCGCTATCAGGTTACCGCCTACGTCGAGCGCGGTGATCCATACCTGGTCGCGCGCGTCGAATACTTCGAAGACGACGATGAAGATGAACAGAAATTGATTATGACTTCACGCGAAGTCGCCGGCCTGTTCATGCGCGTGGCCGGCGCTATCCGAATTCTGAACGATGAGCGCGGCAACCTGCCCGACATCAGCG